>Ga0213875_10000083_pt1 | contig 109856 bp, 80 predicted proteins | sample BarmaccomBMRX_R8_FD_160105 | JGI IMG/M metagenome (GOLD analysis project Ga0213875, IMG submission 160105) | Root-associated microbial communities from Barbacenia macrantha in rupestrian grasslands, the National Park of Serra do Cipo, Brazil - RX_R8 | ecosystem: Host-associated > Plants >... | reverse complement strand
AGATTAGCACACAGACAGTAGATGGTTAATATGGTATCTTGCACAATGTATTCTCCTCGTTGGTGAGGTTGGTCGCCCTCTGATGAGGAGAATACAGCTTTCTTTTAGAGGTAGCAAGTTGAGTTACATTAATACTGAAACCGGGACAAACAACTGGCATTCGGAAGAAAATGGTACGCACCTGCCTTCGCGTCAGCCCCATGCATCAGCCTTTGACCGCATCCTGCGCGCTCACATTGCTGTGGTAGATCGTACGATGCAGCACGCAAGTATCTTTGAGGATTATGGAATTTTTAAAGCACCCACCGATTGGGCCGCCCCCACTACGCTTGCTGCCTATCCTGGATTGAACGGTGAAGATAACCGTCTCAAAACTTGTCGGCGGCTGGCTTTAGCTTATGCCACACATGGCAAACCCTTAACCTACACCTATTTAAATCCCACAGAGTTACAAGATAAGAAAGTCCTCTTTCGAGGCGTGGATACTTCGACCCTTGCGCCCCTTCCGGGCAGTGGCGGAAAATCGAGCAAGCTATTGCTGAACTTTATAAACTTTGAGGAAACGCCACAAACTTTACAGGTGCGTGTTACTTTGCCCCGAAGAGGTATTTATAGCGGCGAACGCATTGGGTCGGGCGACACCTACGCCGCATCACACTCCGCCGTTCGCTTCCAGGCAAAGCCTATAGTTGAATTGTTCGTTGGGTTAGGCCCTTTAGAATCAGTGCAATATATCCTTGACCGGGAATAATATGTGGGCGAAGCTAAGTTGGGCTTATGGCGTTAGTTTCAAATATCCAAAAGCCGCAGCCCCCGGCGACGAACCCGCAAAAATATGCGGGCGATGGCCAGTCTCTTTTTCATATTGAGCTGCAATAGAAGCTACTGCTGCATCCGCACCACGATGACCTAAGACGGCCACTGTGCCGCCGCTGCCCCCACCGGTAATTTTCGCCCCATATAAGCCCTGTGTTGGGCCAGCAGCACGCACCAATTCGACAATGCGATCAGTGGCCGTTGAACCTAAGCCACAGGCCGAATAACTAGCGTGCGATTGATACATTAGTTCGCCCAAGCGCATTAATGCAGTCTCTGGTTTTTGAGTGCCCCACGAGTTCAAAGTAGAAGCGAATTCTTGGACACGGGCATTCTCATAGATAGGATGAGCAGTGGGTATGCGCACGGCATAGGTGCGTTCTGGTTGCACTTGTGTAATAGGGTCAGTGGTGCTTCCATAACGTTCTAAGAAAGCGGCCCCTGAGATATGTTCAGGCAAGTGCGGCGCATACTGTTGCTCAAATTCTGTGGGTGTGAGATTGGCGAGATAGCCGCCCCAACGCGGATCATCAATATGCACGGGCTTGCCAGGTGCGCCAGTTTCCATCTTCAAACCTGCCAACTCTGCAATCATGCGATAGCCCATGAAGGCTCCGGTGCGGACTGAGCCGTAATCAGCCCCCGTGTGGGCTTGGCCTCCGACGGAATGTCGCACACCGGAATCCAGGCCCCAAACGGTAATTTCTTCCGGTAGAGCTACCATCTCTTTGAGTTCAGCGGGTTGGCAGAGCAGGGCCAGTAAACGATTCTCCACACCACAGGCTGATGCCATCTGATCCATAATGCCACAGGGGGCACCGGCCACCAGGTTTTCCACCTTCTGGCACAAGATAGCCATCTCACGAGCTTCTAAAGTTATCTCAAAGGCTGCGGTGACGGCTTGCATAACCGCGACTTCTAACGCAGCGGATGAACTGACGCCTTTACCCTCTGGCACATGGGAAGCAATTAAAATACGCGCGCCCTGTGGAAAATTCACCCCCCTCTCCTGATGCAACACAACAAAAGCGCCGACGACATAAGCTGCCCAGTGTTGTTCTGAATTCCGTTTGAAATACTCCCGCGCTACCTGATAGCTTAGAGAGCCGGTTCCGATTGTCTTAGCCAAAGGGTAGAAGGTCGCTCGGTGTTTGCGATCGGCTCCTAAACTAATAATGTGGACTTCCAGCGCAGATTGCCGTTGCACAGCCACTAACGCCGCTTCGTGGAGAGGCAGTTGCAAGACGAGAGAACCGGAATAATCAGCAATGCCGCCCATAACATCCAAGCGACCAGGAGCGCGGGCGACAAACAATTCACCGTATGGGGTGAACAGGTCTCGTATTTCCGGTGCTGCGTCTTGGTTTAAATGATTAAGCCTCTCCAGAAAAGCTGCAATATCTGCCTGATTATGGGTTGAGCCTTGCGCAATGCGATACGCCATTGTTCTTCCCTTCCCTTTAAGCCTGGCTTGAGAGTAAGCCCCGTTTATTTAAAGCGTCTTGCAACAACGGTTCAATCTGTTCCCGCACTCCAGCATTGGCATAACCAATCCAGGATATGTCAGGCTCGACTAGTAGTGGGGCACTCACCGGCTGATTATTCTCATCAGTGACAATAACGCCCAACTCACGCGCGATTAGTTCGGTGCATAAGTCATAGGGGTGGCAGCATAGGCCAAGAGCTAAACCTCGTTGAGCCATTTGCTTTTCCATCAAAGGGCGCAAGTCGGCAATAAAACGGTCATGGCCGCACATCAGTTCATAAAGCTGGCCACCAGTGGAAGCGTATTGATCTTCAAAACAGTGCGCCTTGCCGGGCTGCACTGGCCCTAATGCGCTCCGTACCACTTCTTCATCAATGGCCGCTAATTCCTCGCGGGCACCTGGGAAAAAGCGCACCACACTGGCATAGCCATGCGCAATGGTGCGGGTAGGGGAAGGGCGCAAGGCTAAGGGCGAACGCTCGCCTGTTAAACGGTTGGTGCGCTCAACTTGCACACCCTGTCCTCGTATGCACCAGAGCGTATCGCAGAGGTGCTGTTTGACCAAAGGTATCTCTGTCTGTACAGCCAACTCAATGTCTTGTAAGTTTGTTTCTGCTCCACGATTAGGCGCGACACCGGTGAGAATCCAGCCGCTACGCTTTTGATACATCAGGCCGCGTGTGCCATCAATCGGGTCCATGATTATGCGCCACTGGGCCGCATCTTCCGCAGTGCCGTGAGGCAGCACCATTTTACCCCCTGCCAAACCTTCAGCGATCAGCAATAGGGGAGCGGTGGGGGCAATTTCATTTTCAAAGAACTCAATCAGCAACTCTTCACTAACCTTATCCACGGCATAAATCGTGTCGCCCTCGGATTCTTCGGCAATATCGGCGAGGCTATCCGATTGTTCCCGCGCTGCTTGTTCGCAGGCTGCCACTACAGCATCACGGATACGCACTTGCAAACGACGAATGGGTTCCAGCAGTGCTTCTATGTTTTGGCTCATGGCGTTTCCTTAGCTTGCTCGTTGGAGATTTGTTTGTAATGGGTCGTTGGTTGAGAGCGCAACTCGGCGGCTTTTTCTTCGGGCGCGGTATCCGAGAGAAAGCTGCCCCCGCCAATCTCTGGCCCCGCTAGATACTTGAGTAAGTTAGGCTTGCGCAGGGGAGGATGAAACTCAATGTGAAAGTGAAAGCCGCGATAATCGCCGCCATCGGTTGGGGCTTGATGCAAGGCCATTACATAAGGAAACGGCATTCGCCATAGATTATCGAATTGCACCAGGACTCGTTTTAACGCCTGGGCGAAATCTTGCAATTCCTGGTCTGGTAAATCGGCCAGGCTCTGGCGGGTGACTTTAGGGGCGACATAGACTTCATAAGCATAACGCGCAAAGTAGGGCACAAAGGCGATAGCATTATCGTTCTCATAAAGAATCCGTCGCCCATCTTCCTGCTCGGCATCCAGGATGTCTTTGAATAAAATACGACCTGTCTCGGCCAAATGCTTTTGTCCGGCGCGGGCTTCGGTTTCGATATATTTAAAAACAAAATTTGTGGCGTAAATCTGGCAATGTGGGTGGGGGTTGGAAACCCCGACGACTTCGCCCTTATTCTCAAACACTAAGACATGCGCGATTTCAGGACGGCTTCCCAAATCCCGATACTGCTCCTGCCACACGCGCAGTAAGTCTGCAATCTCATCTGCCTCCAACTCCGCTAAAGTGACATTATGTTTAGGGCTATAGCACACGACGCGTGCGATACCTTGCGCGGGCTGATTGCGCAGAATTCCCGGTGGCTTGGGTAAGTCGTGTGGTGCGTTTGGGCCAACGCTGGGATGGTCGTTGTCAAAGACAAAGGTTGAAGTATAATCAGGATTTCGTGCGCCCCCAACACGCTGGTTGCCGGGACACAGATAGCAGTCAGGCATATAATCCGGGACAGCTTCTTCATCACGCTCGACCGTTTCCCCAATCCACGGACGGTTCTGTCGGTGTGCTGCCACAATAACCCATTCTTCGCGCAGGGGATGCCAGCGTTCTTCCCAATTCATAGCTCTACTCCCTTTGTAATCATCTTCTCTTCATCCGCGGCCTAACTTGATACTGAATTAATGGCTTTACTTTCACTCAGTGACAGTCCCCAAGCAAGATAATGGAGCGTAAAACTGAACCAATTTGAACCACTTGAACCACTTTGGGTTAAGTGCTATCATAGTGCCATTACCTGGTTATGTCAACAATGAAGAACTCTATTGAGAGACTCTTTTATATACTCTTTTATCTTACGCTATCACCATTTTTCATCGAAAGTAGTGTTCATGCACAATACAAAGCACAGGAACTACGCGACCACAGTTATCCTGTTCGGGAGTGCCCTCCATATGTTAGTGACAACGGCATCGGCTCAGATTAAGGCTAGCCCTGCTGACTTGCAATGGCCCAAAGTGCAGCGTCAAATGCGGCCCTGGACTCGTTGGTGGTGGCTGGGCAGTGCAGTAGATAAAGCGAATTTGACTCATCTGTTAGAGACCTATCATGCCGCCGGTTTAGGTGGCGTGGAGATTACTCCCATCTATGGCGTGCAGGGTCAGGAGCAGCGCGATATTCCTTATCTTTCTGACGAGTGGGTAGCTATGCTCAAGCATACCATCAATGAAGCGCATCGTCTGGATATGGGCGTGGATATGCCGACTGGCACCGGATGGCCCTTTGGTGGGCCGCAGGTGAGCGATGAGGATGCCAAAGATAAACTCGTTATTCAAAGCACCCCGATCCCTAACGGACAAACCTTTAACTGGACTGTCGGCGGTGAACGACCTCAAGCCTTAGCAGCCGTTTCCGACCAGGGCCAAATGGTGCCTTTGCTGGATAAATTAAACGAGCAGGGACACTTGTCGTGGACACCACCTGCTGGGAAGTGGGCGCTGTATGCCGCCTCCCAAAAGTGGTCGGGCATGAAGGTAAAACGGGCCGCGCCGGGTAGTGCCGGGAAATGTATCAATCCCTTTGAGAAAACGTCGCTGATGCACTACTTGCAACGGTTTGATACTGCCTTAGCCACTTTGCCCCAGGGCGCGTTGCGCTGTCATTTTCATGACTCCTTTGAGTATCAGGCGAACTGGGCCGATACATTATTCCAGGAGTTCCAGGCGCGGCGCGGCTATGATTTGCGCGACCACTTACCGGCAATGGCGGGTAACGCAGATGCCGATGAGGTGGCGCGGGTTCACACTGACTACCGCGAGACCATCTCTGATATGCTGTTGGAGAACTTCACGCATCCCTGGACGGAGTGGGCGCATAGCAAAGGTAGCCTCAGTCGCAACCAGGCGCACGGTTCACCGGGCAACTTGCTCGATTTGTATGGAGCCGTAGATATTCCCGAAACGGAAGTCTTCCGTCACATTGGCGACCCGCGCATCAGCAAGTTCGCGTCTTCGGCAGCGCATGTGATGGGACGCCCGCTTACCTCATCGGAAAGCTGCACCTGGATGAGCGAGCATTTTACAGAAACTCTCGCGCAGGCTAAGGTGGTGCTGGATAGATTACTGGTATCGGGTATTAACCATATCTTCTATCATGGCACAGCTTATTCACCTGCCGATGCCGCGTGGCCCGGTTGGTTATTTTATGCCTCCACGCATTTCGAGCCAAACAACACCATTTGGCATGACTTCCCCACTTTGAACTCCTATGTCACTCGTTGTCAATCTATTCTGCAAGCCGGACAGCCGGATAATGATGTGCTGCTCTACTGGCCGTTGCATGACCTGTGGCAGAAGAATACAAAAGTGTTCGGACTGCCTATTGAAGGTAGATGGTTAGAAAGCGAGCCTGTGGGACAAACGGCGCAGCACTTGTGGGATCGTGGCTTCTCTTATGATTACGTTTCGGATCACCAAATTGGTTTAGCCAAGGTTACAGCTAAAGGCATTCAACTGCCAGGTGGACATTATCGCACGGTTGTTGTGCCGCCCTGCACTTACATGCCATTGCCAACTCTAAAGAATTTGCTCACATTAGCAGATAAAGGGGCAACGATTATTTTTCAGGATCAGTTGCCGTTCGATGTGCCAGGCTTAGGGGATTTGGCGAACCGTCGCCAAGCCTTCAAAGCGATACTGGCTCAGTTGAAATTTAACAATATCATGCAGCGAGGCGTGCAAGAAGCAAAACATGGGGCCGGACGCATTCTGATTGGACATGATGTGGATGCGATGTTGGCTCTGGCGCAGGTGCAACGTGAGTCGTTGATAGATCACAACGGCTTAATGTTCATTCGCCGTGCTAATAATAACGGGCATGACTATTTCATTACTAATCAGGGTGCGGCGGCTTTGGATGGTTGGTTGCCTGTCGCTGTGACGGTGCAATCAGCGGTTATCATGGATGCCATGACAGGGCAGGTGGGAGTGGCTAAAGTTCGCCACGTTCACAACGGGCAAGCAGAGGTTTATGTGCAACTACAACCAGGTGAATCTGCAATTCTTTGCGTGTTCTCGAAACAGCGAATTCATGGGCCAGCTTGGTCGTATTATCAAGTGCAGGGTGTTCCAGCCAACTTAGCGGGAACCTGGAAAGTCAGTTTCATCGAAGGTGGCCCGCAGTTGCACCAGCCATTTACAATGCAAAGTTTAGCGTCCTGGACAACATCCAATGACCTGGAAGAGAAGCGATTTGCTGGGACAGCACGCTACAGCTTGAAGTTTGATGCGCCTGCTACTGCGTCGAAAGAGTGGTTGCTTGATTTGGGCAAAGTTTGTGAAAGTGCGCGGGTGCGCCTGAATGGACACGACGTAGGAACTCTGATTGCGGCACCTTTTCAGGTGCGTTTGGGGGCATTGAAGAAAACAGGAAACCTTTTAGAAGTTGATGTCACCAATGTGGCGGCGAACCGCATCCGCGATATGGATCAACGTAAGGTGCCGTGGAAGATTTTTCATGAAATCAACTTTGTGAACATTGACTATAAGCCATTCGATGCTTCAAACTGGCCATTGCACGATTCCGGTTTACTGGGGCCAGTGCGTCTCATTCCCTTGGAAGAGCGAAAGAATTTCTAATGGGCCAGACGCTTGTAGCAGGACTTATGGTAAATACTAAAAGAACTAGGATTACAACTGAACAGAAGAGTTTGTCATGCTTCACGCAGCGAAGAATCTTGTATGAGTGTCCATAGAGCAATAGGGTAATTCAGAACTTTATAACCCCGCAGAGTAGATTCTTCGCTGCGTGAAGCATGACACTGACTTGGACGTAATCGTGGATGTAGATAAAGACTCTCTGTTGTTAAAGACGTTGAATCCATATTAAGGGAAGTCAATGAGAATTAAGAGTCGCAAGCGATATATGTTAAGTGTGGTGGGTTCTGCCGTGTCGTTGTTGGTTGCATTAGCAACAGCGACAAAAGCGGCGGATGCTCCGGGGCAAGCGGGCGCAAGCGGGCCATTTAAGCCGGAGTGGGCATCACTCCAACAATATCAGGTGCCGGAATGGTTTCGAGATGCGAAGTTTGGCATCTGGGCGCACTGGACGGCTCAATGCGTGCCCGAAGAAGGCGACTGGTATGCGCGTAATATGTATATCCAGGGCAGCGGTCAGAACAAATATCATGTGACGCACTATGGGCACCCGTCCCGCTTCGGCTTCAAGGACATTGACTATCTGTGGAAGGCTGAAAACTGGGAGCCGGAGCGGTTGATGCAGCTTTACAAGCGGGCGGGAGCCAAATACTTCGTGGCCCTGGCCAATCACCACGATAACTTTGATTGCTTTGATTCCAAGTATCAACCCTGGAACTCCGTCAACATCGGGCCGCACAAAGACATCGTTGGCACCTGGGCACGAGCGGCCCGCGCCAATGGCTTGCGTTTTGGTGTTACGGAACACGCGGCGCGCACCTGGGACTGGCTTGAGGTCGCGCAAGGCTCAGACAAAGAGGGGCCACTCGCTGGGGTGCCTTACGACGGCAAACTTAACAAAGCCGATGGAAAGGGGCAGTGGTGGGATGGGCTTGATCCACAAGACCTCTATGCTCAGAATCATCCAATTGGCGCGAAACCGGATCAAGCTTATATTGATAAATTCTACAACCGCACCATTGACTTGATTGACAAATATCATCCTGACTTGCTCTACTTCGATGATAGCGTGCTGCCGCTTTACCCAAGTAGTGGTGCGGGTCTGCGCATTGCGGCACACCTCTACAATTCCAGTATGCAGTTGCATGGTGGCCGCAACGAGGCCGTGCTAAATGGTAAGAACCTCAACCCGGAACAGCGCAAGGCTTTGGTGTGGGATATTGAGCGCGGCAAGAGCGACCATATCGAGCCTTTTGTATGGCAGACCGATACTTGTATTGGCGACTGGCACTATAACCGCCATGTCCCGGAACGGCATGGCTACAAGACCGCCGATATGGTGGTGCATATGCTGGCCGACATCGTGAGTAAGAATGGTAATCTGCTCTTAAATATTCCGGTGCGCGGCGATGGCACCATTGACGACCAGGAGGTGCAGTTTTTGCAAGATGTGGCTCCCTGGATGGATGTCAATGGCGAGGCGATTTTTGGCACGCGCCCCTGGAAAGTTTCTGGCGAGGGCGCTCCGGCAGCGAACCGCGCCGGTAATTTTAATGAGGGGCGGGGCGAGCACTTTACCGCGCAGGACTTCCGCTTTACCACTAAGGGTAACACGCTTTATGCCATAGCAATGGCGTGGCCCGAAGATGGCAAGCTCCTGATTAAGACGCTGGCTGCTCATGCCCCCGGCATCAAAGGCAAAGTCAGAAGTGTGCAATTGCTGGGGTCTGCTCAGAAATTACAGTGGATAGATGACCCCACTGGCCTGGCCGTCACGCTGCCCAATAAAAAGCCATGTAACTATGCTTATGCGTTGAAAATCAACGGGCTTGATCTATCCGCTTCCGAACCTACTCCTATTACTGTGGCCCCTGCCAGTGTAGTGGTACGCCCCAATAACAGTGGGGTATTGACTCTTGATGCCCAGCACGCTCAATTGCACGGTACCCTTCAGGTAGAAACACGCGGCGATAGCCCCAATATCGGCTTCTGGGATAACCCTGCGGATTGGGCTTCCTGGAACATTGAGATGCCACAACCAGGCAAATACAATGTGGTCGCTCGCTATGCTGCGGCCAATGACGCGAGTGCTTTAGTGGTGGAGATTGCAGGCCAGCAATTAGCCGGAAACGCAGCAAAAACGGCAGGCTGGGAAGACTTTCAAAATCTTAATTTGGGGCAAGTGGAAATCAAGCAAGCGGGGCAGCAAGTGGTGAAAGTGCGCCCGCGTGATGCAGCCAGTTGGCACCCGATTAACCTGGTGTCTCTCAAGCTCACCAGGGTGCAGTGAAGATCAATGAAATGAGGTAGGATGAGTTTACGGCAGCAACTACTATTTCTTTACTCCCGCACGCCAGACCTGAAAAGTCCGGTGGGAGCCTGGACGGTTTATGATGGCACGGGCCAAGAGCACCACACCACAGGCGACAGCGATACGCCGCCTTATCCGTCGGTGTTTGCCGCTATGAAAGACGGATGGCGTGTCATTCAATTTCCGCAACAGTTTCCCGCCTATCCTGGCATGGAACTGAACACATCTTTCTTGAAGTTTGAATATATTTTAGAGAAGTTGGTGGAGGCAGAAGATAATGGATAAGCAATACTTATTAACTTCGGTGCAGATGGCGAACTTTGTAGCCGATGGAATGCTGCGCTTCGACGAATTTATTCCGGCTGAAATCAATGCCGAGGCGATGCGCGAAATTGACGAAGGCCGCGTCAAAATGGGCTATGAGGAGCAAGGTCAGCCTTTAGCCAATCTGTGGCAGGATTCCAAAGGCTTTGGTGCCATGATTCGTCTGCCCCAGGTGCAGGGCCTAATTCAAAGTTTGGTTGGCCCCAACCCACTCTATGATCATCACGCATTTCATCGTGTTGGCCCGGCTCACATTGAGGGCCAAACGTGGCACGCGGATGCGATTATTGATACCCGCCAGCACTTCGATATTCAACTGTTCTATTATCCCCACGACACGCCCCGCGAAATGGGCGGCACCATGTTTTTACCAGGCAGCCATCTGCGCCGCATTCATGAATCGGATATAGGTCGCTACCACAACTTTATCAGCCAGATGCCCATCGTCTGCAAGGCGGGGACATTAGTGGTGGGGCATCATGGTATGTGGCATTGCGCCCAGCCCAATCATACCGACCAAATGCGCTATATGTTCAAGCTGCGCCTGAACCCCACGGTGCGCCAGTTGCGACTCTGGAATACCGATGACATCAATGACGCGGAGATAGACCGCATTCTCTTCCGCAACCACAAGTGGTATGGCAACGAAGATCGCTTGGAATATGCCAACCGCATCAAGTTCTGGCGATTCCTGACGGGTAATGAACGCTTCGACTCGAATTACTGGCTCACCCGCATCGAGAATATGCCAGAGCGTGTGGTGGCTGTGGCAGCCCTTTAGGAAGTTTGATAGGAGCTTAGGGTGGTGGGCCAGACACTCTTGTCTAGCCGTTGATCTATCCCATCTTCTGCCAGACACTCTTGGCTGGCCCACCAATACTGTACTTCCACTCACTCTTACAGCCACCACCAAAAGTTTCAGGTAAACCTCCGCACCATACAACTATGAGAAGTCGCATTGTCCCCTTGCAGTGGCTCTGGATGTGCCTAATGTGGCTATCCGGTGGAGTTGCTGTGGCTCAAATTAACCACCCAAAAGCGGCCATAGAAATCCATTGGGATCAGACGACTCAGGTATTGGTGCAGGAGAATGCAGGCTATGGCCGTATGATTCGCTTGCACAACGGTAATATTCTGTGTGGTTACGAATTAGTCGGTAACTCGTGGGTGCGTTTGAGCAAAGATAATGGTCGCACCTGGGAACAAGCTATTTTGGCTAACCAACTGCCTTATGCTAATTCAGCCAATACGGAACTGCTTCAGTTGAAGAACGGGCGAGTGCTGCTGTTTTTTAACCAGCGCCCCCACGATGGCACTCATCCTTTTGCCATTGGCTATTGCTTCAGTGACGACAACGGCACCACCTGGCAAAAACCGCCAAAGCTTATCTATGAGGCATCGCCTGAAAGCAAAAATGGCTGCTGGGAGCCTGCCGCTATTCAACTGGCATCCGGCGAGGTTCAATTATTCTTTGCCAATGAGTTTCCCTATCAAAAGAACGACGATCAGGAAATTACCCTCATGCGCTCTTGGGATAATGGTGCCAGTTGGGGTCAACCAGAAACGGTGAGTTATCGCGCCGGACATCGTGATGGTATGCCAGTGCCGCTAATATTGCTGGGGAATAAGGGTATTGTGCTGGCGATTGAAGATAACGGTCTGGCTCCTGGTAATCAACTGCAACCAGCGATTATTCACACCACACAGACGTTCAATTGGCACCAGCCAGTAGTGCAGGGTAATAGTCCCCAACGTTGGGGTGCCTTGGCGACACCCCTGGCAGGCAACATCTATGCCGGGGCACCTTATATCCGGCAGTTGCCTTCGGGGGAAACGCTTCTCTCCTGCCATAGCACCGAAGGCGGGCGAGCCAAACCGCAGATGACTGTCTATATCGGCAACGCCGAGGCGCGTAACTTCCAGCATAAATCTATTCCATTTAAGCTTCCTAACGATGTTGGCGGCTGGTGGAATGCCCTGTTCATTAAGGATGCCAACACGGTGACGGCCATCTCCTCCACACAAATCAATGGCGTTAGCGGTTTGTGGGCTATTGATGGGCATGTAATGCGTGGCCCGGTAACAAAGCCTGAACGGTAATTTGTGCAATCCTAACTTTACCTACTGACATCTTACCAGGAACGCTTAAGAGTTCACCGGCGCTGTTGATTGTTCAGTAAAGCTTTCATGGTGGCGACTTCTTCCTGAAGTTGCTTGACTTCGTTTTCCAAACGGGTGATATGGTCATCTGGCGTTTCAGCATGGATCGCTGGGAGTGCATCTATTGGAAGGGGCATATTCTTATCCAGTGGTTCTGGCTCTACGGTGGTTTCGCCATAAGTGCTGCTGGCCGTCGCTCCCACTGCCCAGTGCAGTTTCTTGTTGCCATCTATTAAGCCTACGGCGTCTATCTCGTTCCAGCCTGGCACTGCGGGCGAATCAATGTACAGCTTAACCCGGTTGGTTTTGAATTTAGCATCAAAAAGTAAGGTGAAGATACCGATATTTTGCACGTCGCGGCAGGGGTCGGTACCGTGCCATAATTCTATTTCCTTACCATCTAAGGTGAAGGCCGTGACTTTGGTAATCGCTCCGGGATTGTACGTCTCATAGATTTTAATCCCAGTTGGTACCATCGGTTCCGCATACTCCAGCATCAGCCATTCAGCCTGCCCATCCGGTGTGCGCGAAGCCCAGGCCGTGGGCACATCTCCTGCTTGTTCCGTATTGGGTGCGCCCACCAACTGTTCGGTGCTCCAACTTCGGGTGGTGCGTGGTGTCGCCGTCAGATCATGCCAGATATACCAGTAGGGCTGGGCATAAACCCAATAACCTTTGGGAATGTCGGTGACACCTTTCCACTCAGTGCCAGTGAACAAGCCATAATCGCGGAAAGCTCCGTATTCTTGGGCGTCCTCCGGCATTTCAAGCTGGCGCAGGAGGGTGCGGTACTTGCCGTTGACGCTGGCCTTGAGGAGCGATTCTGTTAAGGTGGCTTCGGCGGCTGGTTGTAGTTCCACTGGGAGAACATTCTGGACGTTGACAATGCGCTCGACGCGCAGAGTATCTTCCGGGCGCGGCCAGGGCTGCGCCCGCACGGTGAGCGGTGCGGACAATAACATTCCAATAACTAAAGCGATACCATAGACCTTCATTACATTACCTCCTGTAATATAATGGTTTTCCAGCAGGCAAAATGGACGGGCAGGCTGCTCCGGTCGTTATCGTGGTACTGTGTCTTTATTATGACGCTATTGCGCTATTAATGGTAAATTGCCATTTATAGCCGTATTAGACTATATCAAACACCCACTAGTTTCTTGTGCTCCCTCATGGCGGGTAGCATAAGAGCAGGCTTAGAAAATGGGCGCGAAGGGGTTGGAGGCAAGTTTGAAAATAGAAGCGTTAATGCTGGCTATACTAGCACTCTCGATGTGTTTACCCCCGGTTATCAGCAGGGCAGAGGCAGAAACCATTAAGCATTCTCTGTGGAACGGCTACGAGCGACTGGATTTTGTGGTGGATGGCCGTCAATGTCTGCTGGTTATGCCCAAAGTGGCGGCACCAAGCAAGCCCTGGATTTGGCGGATGGAATTCTTCGGACATGAGCCGCAGGCCGATATTGCTTTATTAGGCAAGGGCTTCCATGTCGCTTATATGGATGTGCAGAATATGTATGGCGCACCCATAGCGATGGGGCACATGGATGCCTTTTATAAACACCTCATTAAAGAGTATAAGCTGGCGCTGAAGGTGGTCTTAGAGGGTTTCAGCCGAGGCGGGCTGTTCGCCTTTAATTGGGCGGCTCGCAACCCTGATAACGTTGCTGCCATTTACGCGGATGCACCGGTTTGTGATTTCAAGAGCTGGCCTGGTGGCAAAGGACATGCGCCCGGTTCACCCGCCGATTGGGAGTTGTGTAAACAAGCCTATGGCCTTACCGAGCAGCAGGCGCTGGCCTACAAACTCAATCCCATAGATAACTTGGAGCCATTAGCCAAGGCGCATATTCCTTTATTGCACGTTTGTGGTGAGACCGATGATTTAGTGCCAATGGCCGAGAACACGCGTATCGTGGAACAACGCTATCGCCAGTTAGGTGGCTCAATCACAGTGATTGCCAAACCATTTAATGGCCATCATCCCCATAGCCTGCAAGACCCGACGCATATTGTAAATTTTGTTTTGCGCAACACGCCCGGTATGGCGCAGGCTGTGACCGCAGAGGCTGCCACACCTTATGGCTATGATTATTTCAATTTGCGTGGGGGCTTAAACAACTGTCGCATTAAGTTTGAGCGTGAGCATACCGGGCGGGTGGTTTTTCTGGGTGGCTCTATTACGGCTGGCAGGGGTTGGCGTGACCTCGTTTGTGAAGAGTTGAAGCGGCGGTTCCCCCAAACCCAATTCGATTTCATTAATGCGGGTATTCCTTCGCTCGGCTCAACCCCCGGAGCCTTTCGCTTCTCACGGGATGTTCTGGCGCATGGCCCGGTTGACTTGCTCTTTGAAGAAGCCGCAGTGAACGATGAGACCAACGGACAAACCCCGGTGGAGCAAGTTCGTGGTATGGAGGGCATTGTGCGCCAGGCGCGATTAGCGAATCCGGCAATGGATATTATCCTGTTGCACTTTGTTGATCCCGATAAAATGGCGGTTATCAATGCGGGTAAAACACCAGTGGTCATCGCCAATCATGAAAAGGTGGCCGATTACTACCATGTGCCATCCATTGACTTAGCTAAGGAAGTCACGGAGCGCATTCACGCGGGGGAGTTTACCTGGGAAAAAGACTTCCACGACTTACACCCATCGCCCTTTGGTCATGGCGTCTATTTTCGTTCTATCAAACGACTTTTTGATGCCGCCTGGAAACAGCCACTCGCCGCCGATGCCAGGGTGCAGCCGTATCCTCTGCCGGCTCAACCCCTTGATGATAAAAGTTATTTTCGTGGTCGTTTAGTAGATGTAAAAGCGGCCACTTTGGAAAACGGCTGGACACTTGACCCTGCTTGGCAGCCGACAGATAAAGCGGGGACGCGCCCCGGCTTTGTGAATGTGCCAGCGTTAATAGCCGAGCAGCCGGGAGCAACGCTCAAGTTGAAATTTACCGGAACCGCCGTTGGCCTCTTTGTCGCCTCTGGCCCGGATGCTGGCGCAGTGGAGTTTCGCGTTGATGGCGGCCAGACCAAGGCTCGTGACTTATTTACTCAATGGAGTTCCGGTCTACATCTGCCCTGGGCGCAAGTGCTGGCGGCTGATCTGCCCAATGCGCCACATGAGTTAGAACTGCGCGTGGCTCAAACTGCTAACCCCAAAAGTAAAGGCCATGCTGTTCGCATTATTTATTTTCTGGTGAATTAGAGTTGTGTGGGTATGTGCGGTTATGATGGCTCTCATTCTATTGGATTCAGCACCTCCAAAGGATTACAATTCACAGTAATGCTTATGTAATCTCGTTAACTGGGCATCAGGCTACGCTTATGCACCGCATAAAATTGAGGGACTGTTGGTTAGGTGCGGCTATAGTAACTCTCATATCATTCGCCCTGTACCGGAGTGCCACAGCACCATTGTCGCAAAAGGTCAGATTATCCTGGCAACCGCGCACGCTCATAGTTCAAACCGACTGGCCGAAGTGTATGTTTTCGGATGATGGTCGAACTTTGACAGTCCGGGGCAGGCTCAAAGATAATTCAAATGAATATCATGCTCCCGTAGTCCAGACGTGGGATATTGCTACTTCCCGCCTTATAAAGCAATGGGTCTCACCGCATCCACATCCTCCATGTCTTATCTGTAGTCCTGACGGTACGGCTGAAGCTCAAACTACCAGTAGTGGTGATATTGAATTGTGGAATATCACTACCGGAAAACTCCAAAACACGCTATTTACACCACAGCGGACAGACCAGGACTATCTACTAACTAACCATGATGTGTCGTGGTCACATCATGTCTTAGCAGCCGTGCATCTGTTCTATCTCCAATCACAGCAAAGCACTCTGCCGTGGTGGACGATCAATAGTCATGTAAAGCCTCTTAGGGCAATGTTAATTTTATATGAGTGGCCATCTGGTAAGGTCAAGCACCTGTTACTTCCAAAGGTCGGGACATCGAACACCGAAGAGGATTTTCCTTGGTATCTCCGCTTTTCTCCAGACGGCACTCGACTTCTTACTGTGAACTTAGTGGCGAATAAGCAAACTCTCTCTCGTTCCTTATGGGATGTTGATACTGGTGCGCTATTATGGAAGAGTGAGCAATCGGACGGGATTCCGGGCGCGTATGAGTTTTCAGAGGATGGGCGACTCCTCGCCGAATCCAATGGAAATGTAATACACCTTTGGGAACTTGCTACGGGTCATGTACGCTACGCCTGGCAGGTAGATGCAAAAGCTCTCCATTTTTTGGCATTCTCACCGGATAGTAAGAGATTGGCTTATGGTGACAACGTTGGGAGGCGAATCGGCGATGCTATCGTTCAAGTGCGGGATACACAAAGTGGTCAGCTAATCTCTACATGGCATACTCCAAGTTCTTCCGTGGACGCTCTCATGTTTTCTCCCGATAACAGCAGTTTAGCTGTAGCGGGTTACAAATCAGTTACAGTATGGGATGTCCGTGCGGGTAAGCTACAGCGAACTGTGGAAGGAACAGAGGGTCAAGTGGGAGTTGACACATTAATGTACTCTAAAGATGGTTCTATGCTGGCTACTGGCAGCTTTGATGGCACTGTGAGGTTATGGCGCATCCACTAGGGACCAAAGATTGGCTCAATAAACACTCAAACGATAATGAAAAGCCACACAATTAGTCGGTGCAACTGCCGCCTTATGGCTTAACTATGCGCCGCCTAGAGGCGCGACTGACCTTGCTTTGCAGGACATTTTATCCGTGCAAATGTTAGGAGATGAGAATGCTTAAACAGTGCTTGTTAAATGAAACTGCCAGCAACTTCATGCTGTTGATGATTAGCCTGGTGTGTCTTATTTTTCCGGTGAAAGGGCAGGAACAGAAGCTTCAAGTGCAAGCTGACCACATCAGTTATTTAGATAACGGCACCATCCGCATTGGCGTCAATTTAGACTTAGGTGGCGCGATTACCTATCTATCCACCTCGAACAGCCAGGTCAATCTGATTAACAGCTTCGATTGGGGGCGGCAAATTCAGATGTCGCACTATTCCGGGCCAGTGCCCTTTGCGCCCAATGGCAAGCAACCGACGCCAACCTGGGCCGGATTAGGTTGGAATCCAATTCAGTCGGGCGATTGCTATGGCAATAGGTCAAAAGTGTTGGAGCATCGCAACGATGGCAAAGAGCTATACACTCAGTGTGTGCCGATGCAATGGCCTCTTAACAATGAGCCGGGAGAATGCACCTTTGAGTGCTGGATTCAACTTAAGGGTAATACGGCCTTAGTGCGTTCGCGACTGAATAACAACCGCTCTGATAAGACACAATACCCGGCCAGAGATCAAGAACTGCCAGCGATTTATACCAATGCTCCCTGGTATCGGCTGATGACCTATACGGGCGATAAGCCTTTTACGGGGGACGCCTTAACCACTATGCCCCCAGCATTCCCGTGGGTTGGCTGGCAGGGCACCGAAAATTGGGCGGCATTAGTGAATGAGCAAAACCAGGGTATTGGTATCTGGGAGCCAGATACCTTTTCCTTCATCGGGGGCTTTACCGGAAAGCCCGGCACTGGCGGCCCTAAAGACGCGCCCACTGGCTACATTGCTCCCATCCGACAAGAGATTCTAGACTATAATATCCCCTACGAATACGACTATGTGCTCATAGTGGGTAGCCTGGATGAAATCCGCCACACCGTCTATCAAATAGCCCCCAAGAATGGACTGCCCGATTACCACTTTATCCAGGATCGTCAGCACTGGCATTATGTCAATGCTACTGATACCGGATGGCCGATTCAAGGCGAACTGAAAGTTTTACTACCCAAGGATGATCCGCAGCTTATTGGCCCCACAAATTTCTGGCAGGCTGTGGCTGCGCCCATACTTTATATTGAAGCAGCTTTTCAGACAGGCCAGACCACAGCGCAAATCTTCTGGTGCGGGCACGGTGACGCCAGTTTCACGGAAGCTAAGAGCGTGTCATTTGAAATCAAACCTGATGGACAGTATCATCGCTATGAGGTCAATCTGGCAGCCTCACCCCAATATCAAGGCAGCATTATCCAACTCCGGTTTGATCCAGTGTTTAGTGGCAAAGCAGGTGACTTTGTCCGCATCAAGTCCATCTCGTTTATAAAACCAAAAGATGTGCAGTAAAGCTTAGTGTGCAGTGTTAGCCAAGTCTGGCATGGCGAAGAGGCCAACCTCTGAGATGGCTGGACAGACGGGCGAACCAGTAATGCGCAGCCGCACCTTCGTGGTCGTTATCTTGTGAGTTTGCACCAGGCGTTGATTGCCAACGCTGGTTCCACTGGCGAACTCTTCCCAATTTCCATTGTTCCAGGCATCCAGGGCGAAGCTTTCTATACGCTGCCCCAAAGGGAGAAACTCGCGCAAACGCACCACGTTGAAAGTGACGGGGTGCTTTAAATCAAGAGTAAGCTCTGGTGTGGTCACGGCATCATCCGAGGCCCAGTAAGTATCGCGCTTACCATCTATGACATGCGAGGGCGCGAAGTGCTTATCATTGCTCCGTGTGTTGGTGGCTGCCACCTTAGCACCGCGCGCTAAATCATGGGCGAAGGTAGCTTCCAAGATGCGGTGCCATTCTCGTAAAGCGGCTACATCGTTATCGTGAATCTGGCCGCGCCGATCCGGGGGCAGGTTGAGGATGAGATTTGCGCCGCGCCCCACCGACTCAAAATAAATCTTGAGCAGGTGCGGCACGGTTTTAACGGCGGCATCTTCCTGGGGGTGATAGAACCAGCCGGGACGAATCGAGACATCTACCTCGGCGGGCAACCAATCGGTGCCGTTGCGCTGGCCAACGTTGAGAAGCTTTGGATCAGCCACTCCGGGCAAGAGGCCAGCCCGATTGATGGTAGCCCAACAGGTTTCTCCGGCAAAGCCCGATTCATTGCCGACCCAACGCACGTCCGGCCCGCCATCGCTGAACATGCACGCTTCCGGCTGCAACTCGCGCACGATTTTCCAGGTATTGTCCCAGTCATAATAAGTGTGGTTATCAATGGTACGTTTCTCGCGGGCACCGCCATAGTAGCCGTCGCCGCCATTAGCTCCATCAAACCAGACTTCAAAAATAGGGCCATAATGCGTCAGCAACTCACGCAGTTGGTTGCGGTAGTAAGTGATGTATTCTGGGTGGGCGTAATCGGCGCGGTTGCGATCCCACGGCGACAGGTAGACACCAAATTTGAGACCATAACGATGGCAAGCATCAGAAATCTCTTTCACCACATCGCCTTTGCCACCACGCCACGGGCTATTCTTGACGGAGTGCTGGGTGTATTGACTGGGCCAGAGACAGAATCCATCATGATGCTTGCAAGTCAGCATCAAGCCTTTTAGTCCTGCTTCTTTGGCCGTGCGTGCGATTTGATTGGCGTCGAAGTCGGTGGGGTTAAAGAGCGTCTCGGCTTCATCTCCGTAACCCCACTCTTTATCGGTGAAGGTATTGAGGCCGAAGTGAATGAACCCATACATTTCCAACTCATGCCAGCGCAGTTGGCGTTCGCTGGGCACCGCTCCATAGGGTTTGGGCGGAGGTGTTGCCGCTAAAGCAATACTTGTGGTCAGTAGAAGTAAGAGACTGGATATGACAATCGTGTTCATTAAGGAAGCAGTCCTTTTATTTTTATGGTAGTATTGTCCTATTCTCATAAAGCATAACAATCAATTTGAAAAAGGGCATCCTGCGTCGGTTATGCTGCCACTCGGTACCACATATTTACATTCATGAGTGCTGCTGGTGTAGGATTAGTTTGAAAACAGTATTGATATGAAAAGCAATAGATGAAATTGCAACCCACTGGCGGTTCGTGTGTCTCAAATTAAAGCAATAGTTATAGCTCATTGGCGACCAAGCTATGGAAGGCATAAACTCACTATCGAAGATGAGAAAGCGTAATTTTACCCATCGCCCTACTGTTAAGCCTACTTATCTAACAGTGGGCTTATCGTTCGCGGTAAGCCTTGCGGTCTGGGCGCAACAGAAAGGGCCAAGTTCGGCTCAAGCTGCGCCGCCAAGCCGTCCCTCTCAAGTGACAACATCAACAGCGGTGCCACAACCAGCCCCCGCGTTTATATTACCGGATGTGGATGGAAAAACTCATTCACTAACTGATTATCGTGGACAACCTGTTACGCTGTATTTTTATTGTGGCTGCGTCTGGTGTCACCGTTGTGCCCAGGCGTGGAGCGGGGTTCAACGCAGCGGTGCCTTGGCGCAAATGGCTGCCAAACAATTATCTGCCTCCCCTCATAAAACGTCGGTGGGTGCAGGACACACGCCATTGACGCTGGTGGTTTTTACGGGCGATGCTGAAGAAGCGCGCAGCTTTGCTAAAGAAACGCAGTTAGACCCCAAGCAAACGCTATTCCTGTTAGACCAGGACGAGAAGGTATCGCCACTTTACCAGGCCACGCCCTGTCCACGCGTCTTTATCCTCGACCCGCAAGGCAAAATCCGTTACACCAATAATGAGCAGGGCAAAGACTCTTATAAGATACCGGCTCCGTTGATAGTGGCACGAGCGGTAGATGCCTTGCGTGCCGTCTCAGCGGGAACAGTGTCACCCAGTGCAACGCCTAAAGTCACATCAACTCATGCAACACTGGAGCAGAAACCTGTTGGTAAGTCATTGACTAAGCCGACGGCAGCCAGGAAATAAGGAAACACAATAAATAACGGTTGGTATATCCCAGACAAGCGGAGAAATTATCCAAATATTATGAATAATCACGTTTTAAAATTGCGGACACCTAAAGGTTTAAAAGTATTCGGGTGCGTCTTATTAATGAAGGCAGTGCCGGGACTGATTGCTCCTGCTAATGCTGACGCGCCTGTTAACGTAGTCGGAAACCAAATAGCGCAAGTTCAAGCCGCCGTCGCCAAGTTGACCGTTGTCGCCACGGATGGCGTAAAGGCTGAAGAGCCTTCGGTTGGCGTGTTGGACAAAGGCATCGTAGATTTGCTGGATGCAAAAAGCATTGAGCATGATTTTATCCTCCGCAATGACACCAAGGCTCCCATCACCATTGATCGCCTGCAACCGACCTGTGGCTGCACCAGTGTGCTTTTAGGTGAAGGCAATGATCTGCCCAAGACGCTGGCTCCTGGTGAGCAGGCGAAAGTGCATGTATCGGTGGATATTACCCGCTTTCATGGCCCTATCCACAAGGCCGTGCAAGTTTATGGAGCGGATGGTGGGCCAACCATTGCCACTTTGCAAATCAACGCGGACATCACTGACCCGGTGGCTTTTTCCGTGACTCAAATTGACTTTGGTCACATTCAATCCGGCACATCGCGTACTGTCCCGTTAGCCATTATTCTTAGCCCCCATCTGGTGGCCAAGGGGATAACGCCGAAACTTGTCTCATCCAATCCTGATGTGCAAGTGACGCCAATAGCCATTAATAAGACACTGGGCAGTGGGAATAGTACAACCGCAGCGTCAGGGACAATGGCCCAGCGCCAGCAGTTTTATAATGTAACTGTCTCCGCGAAAGCTCCGCTTGGCCCGTTGACTGGCACCATCGCTTTAGCGCCGTTGCCCAATACTCCCGCACCTGCGGCCCCTCTCACTGGCCCCAGTGACGCAGGATCGGGCTGGCAGATAGCCAGTGTGCCTTTGGTGGGTGAAGTGGATGGCAAGCTAACCGCCACGCCGCACATGGTCTTTTTTGGCACCGCTAAAGATGCCAAACAACAGGTCGTTTTGTCCAGTGCAACCCCACAAATCCTCAAGAACCTGAAAATCACTCCTTCAAGTCCCTGGGTTATAGCTCATCTGGTGACAGCGGCCACCGCTAAATCTACTAAAGCAGCGACCACAAGTGACATTTCAACCAATGGTGCCAAAACATCGCCTGCAACCGCGATACTGGAATTATCACTCAGCCCACGCACGCCCTTAGGCAGCCTAAATACCCAGGTCATTATCACCACCTCTGAGGGTGAACGCTTGAACCTACCCGTTGCCGCCTATATTACATCTACTCCGCCTGCGCCACCTCAATAAGGATTGTTCGCAAAACTCTATTTCCCCTATCCTATGCAGCACGACTGAATCAGCTTCGGCATAAAACAAGTAATTTTGTAAACCGGTTTTAATAACAGAAGAAGTTATGAGAAATCTAACTAACACTATTAAGCTGCTGCGTACGCTTTTGCTAACCTGCTTGCTCGTTATCTCCGTGCGAGCCGTCGCTCTGGGGCAAGGGTTAGCGGGAGCAGGCCAGCCAGTACCGACAGTGCCTTACACCTGGCGCAATGTGGAAATTATCGGGGGTGGATTTGTGCCAGGGATTATCTTTAATACGAAGCAGCCAAATCTTGTTTATGCGCGCACCGATATTGGCGGAGCTTACCGGTGGGATAGCATTACTAAACGTTGGGTTTCCTTAACCGATTGGGTTGATATGGATAACTCGAACCTGCTCGGTATCGAAAGCATAGCAACTGATCCAGTAGAGCCTAATCGAGTTTACTTAGCGGCGGGCACTTACACCCAGACCTGGGCGGGCAATGGAGCGATTTTGCGTTCTGCTGACCAGGGCAAGACCTGGCAACGCACAGATATGCCCTTTAAAATGGGTGGCAATGAGGATGGCCGCTCAATTGGTGAACGTTTAGCCATTGATCCCAATAAAAATAGCATTCTCTACTTTGGTTCGCGGCATAATGGATTGTGGAAGAGTAGCGATTATGGAGCTACCTGGGGCAAAGTATCCAGCTTTCCCGTTACGGGCCGTACTAATGGAATCGGTATTGGATTTGTGTTGTTCGATCCATACAAGAGTACCCTCAATCATCCAGCATCAACAGTTTATGTAGGGGTAGCGGCTGCTGGCACGAACCTCTATCGTAGTAATGACGAAGGCGCAACCTGGCAGGCAGTGCAGGGTCAGCCCCTCGGCTTTATCCCTCATCATGGATTATTAGATGCAGGTGGCACGCTCTACCTAACCTATGGTAACAATCCCGGCCCCAATGGAGTGAGCAATGGTGCGGTATGGAAGTATGATACCGATAAGGCACTTTGGATTAACATTACGCCTCTGCCACCTGGCGCGCAGAAGGTGGGCAACTTTGGCTATGCCGGGCTTACTGTAGACGCAGCCCATCCCGGCACTCTCATGGTCTCAACGATGGATTGGTGGAGTCATGGTGATGAGATTTTTCGCAGCACGGATGGGGGAACGCATTGGACACCAATTAGTTCTCATGCGCAGCGGGATAGCAGCATTTCACCATTCTTAAACTGGGGACGCCCGACCGTGGCTTTAGGACACTGGATCGGCGATGTAGAAATTGATCCCTTCAACTCCGACCATGTGCTCTATGTCACGGGAGCCACCATCTGGGGCAGTGATGATGCAACTGCGGGTGATGAGAATCAAACAACGCACTGGACGGTGCGCGCAGAGGGGCTGGAAGAAACGGCTGTGTTAGATTTAATCAGTCCTCCCGATGGCGCACATTTGATAAGCGGATTAGGTGATATTGGTGGTTTTCGCCATGATGATTTAACTGTCTCGCCACGTTCTGGCATGTTCACTAATCCCATGTTCAACAATACCACCAGCCTCGACTTTGCGGAGAATAATCCAATGTTTATGGCCCGTGTGGGCAGTGCGGGAAATGGTATCCGGCGTGGTGCATATTCTATGGATGGTGGAACTACCTGGACACCATTTGAGAACGAGCCTACTGGCTCAAGAGGCTCAGGTTCAATTGCCGTTTCGGCTGATGCCAAGACACTCCTGTGGTCGCCACAAGGCAGTGCTCCTTTTTATTCACGAGACAATGGTAAGACCTGGAGCGTTTGCAATGGGCTACAGAATGGCTCTCATCCAATCTCCGACCGTGTTAATCCCAATACCTTTTATGTACTTGATGGCAATGCTCGCAAGCTCTACGTTAGCACCGATGGCGGGGCGAATTTTACCATGAAGGCAGCGGAATTACCGACGGGTAGCAATAAACTGCGGGCAATGCCAGGGCGCGAGGGCGACTTATGGCTTACAGCGGGCAAGAGTGGCCTTCATCATACACTAGATGGTGGGGCGAACTTTGTTAAAATAGCGAATGTGCAGGAAGCTTATGCCCTAGGTTTTGGTAAAGCTGCGCCCGGACAGCCCCAGGCTGCTCTCTACTTAACGGGCAAGCTGCACAATGTTTCGGGTGTCTTTCGCTCGGATGATGTTGGGGTAACATGGGTGCGTATTAATGACGATCAACATCAGTATGGCTGGATTGGCCAGGTTGTCACTGGCGATCCGCGTGTTTATGGACGGGTTTATCTTGCCACCAATGGTCGCGGCATTCTGTATGCCGACCCGCTACCAGGGAATCAATCGGGTTAGAATTTTAAACAGGTTGTACACTGCTACTAATTAAACGGCGACGTACCAAGTGCGCGTAATAATTTATTTCCTTTGGTCAAGCATTAATTAAATGGCAAAGCCACCTACTATCCATGATGTCGCCGGGGCATTGGGGATGCACAAGTCCACTGTCTCACTAGCGTTGTCCGGTAAGGGCAATTTGTCGGTTGCCACGCGTGAGCGGGTGCTTCTGATGGCGCGTGAACTTGGCTATGAACCTAATCCTCTCGCCCAACGCCTGGCCAATGGCATCAATAATAATCTCATTTGCCTGATTAGTGGTGTCCTGGATGTTGGTCTGGGGACTGAAAAAATTCTCCTTATTCAAGAGCAACTGAGTGAACGCGCCTACGAAGTTCCTATCTACACTTGCGCGGAGCGGGCTGGCGATGGTGGCGAGTCACAAGCGGCGGAAATCAAGCAACTCTGCCGCCAACGACCACGCGCTATTATCTGTGCTGCGCAGATGCTGAACCCAATCGTCTTTCAAGAATTAGAAGCTTATCAAAGCGAAGGTGGTATCGTTATCAGCTACGATATTGCGGTGCCACTGGAATGCGATCAGGTGATTTTTGACCGCGAAGATAATGCCTACCAGGGCGCGCGTTATTTAATCGAGCAAGGGCACCGACGCATTGGCATCGGCATGTCCAATTCTCCGCGCCAGACACTCACCACGATGACGGCCCCACAGAATTTCCGCCTTCAGGGATTTCAACGTGCGCTGGATGAATTCAAGGTGCCGATGCGCCGTGAATGGTTCTTCCAAAATCCTACTTATGAAAGAGGCGGCGCGGCGATGGCCCAGCAATTCTTGCAGCTCAAGAAGCGCCCCACCGGGCTGTGTATTGTTAATGATTACGTTGCCTTAGCCTTTATGGTCGAGATGATGCGAGCAGGCGTTAAGGTGCCGCAGGAAGTCAGCATTATTGGTCATGATAACCAGCCGATAGCTTCCTACTGTCCGGTGCCGCTAACATCCATTTCACAACCTGTAGAGAAAATCGCCAGCGCAGTAGTCGAGTTATTGCTGCAACGCCTTGACAACAGTGCCGCTCCGCCTCGCACGATCATAATAAAAGGCGAACTAGTGCAAAGGCAGAGCGTGGCTAACTGTGCTGTATAATGAAGGCCAACGTTCAGGTTTCGTGGGGTTAGACACTTTCTCCTAATTCGCTTTTAAGATTGCGCAGGCGAACACGCCACCCGCCATTTTGTGCTCGTGGGCACTGAAGCGGATAGTGACCTTATGCTTACCCTTAAGCAACTCGGCGGGAATGGGATAGTCCACAGTGAAAAATTCGTTAGGTTTGTTATTGTCTAACGTTTGGCTGGCGAGCTTGGTGCCATCTACCAAAACATCGAACTCCCGCCCACCAACATCTGAACCCCAGTAAGTACATTGCAGAACTTGGGGGGCGTCTGGTAACACTTTGAGTTCGTAGCTAAACCAGCCACCATTGCTGGCATCGCGCCACTTACGATTGTTGAATTCTCCCGATTGTGTCGAGCCGCCTTTGAAGTGGTGATCGGTTTCTGGCTGTTGCTCGCCAGGCCGCACCTCGTCCACCATACGTGCTTCCAATACCTTGCGTTGGGCAGTAACTTCGGCTAATGCTGTCTTTTGCTTTTGCCATTCTGCATCCGATAGAACTTGCCAGTAGACGCTGTAGCGTTGATGATGCATCTGGTAAAAAGGAATCAGTGTCACATCACGCGGTTGCCCTAAACCTTTAGTTTCAAACACCAACGTCTTGCCAGCTATAGGTCGCACCCTATTCGTTACATCTTTTGAATCATTGATGAATACTGGCGCTTGCGGGTCTGGCGTTCTATTTAAATCTGTCTGACCTTTTGCATAGGGGCTGGGCATATTCTCTGTGCCCAGTTCGCCCGCGAGGACAATTGGCCCGTAGAGTAGGGCAACAGTGTTGGGAGTGTCGGGCAGGGCTTCTTGATGCAGTGTCATTGGCAGGCGGATGTCTACTCTATCGCCAGTTCTCCATTTGCGTTGCAGAGTGAGATAAGAGCCAGGTCTGCCTTCAATCTTTTGAGCTTTCCCGTTGACTTTGACGCTCATGCCCGCTTGTGCCCACGCTGGATAGCGAATTTTAAGTGCCAAATTTAACGGCTTTGCGCATTGCAGCGTTAAGCGGGTGGTATCTTGCTCTGGAAACCGCGTCTCTTGCCGCACCACTAACCCTTTTTCTGGCCATTGCAATTGGGAAGCGATAAACAGATTTAGATAGAGCGAATCGTTGTCGTGGAAATAAATAGTGTCACCATATTTGCTGTGGTTCTCCATACCTGTGCCCACACAGCACCAGAAGGAATCTTCGGGTGTCGAATACGTCTTGAAGTGGCCCGGCTTGAGCGACATCAGGTAAACAAACATGCCCTGCTCCGGGTCTTGCGAGGCGAGGATGTGATTGTAAAGCCCACGTTCATAAAAATCCATTTCTTGTGCTGAGGGCTGCCATTCAAACAGGTGACGGGTCAGCTTGAGCATATTATAGGTGTTGCAGGTTTCAGCGGTGTCAGTGCTGAGATGATTCGAGAATTGGTTGATTGGAAAGAAATGCTCGTGGTCGCTGTGGCCGCCAATGACATAGGAACGATGCAAGGCCACACGATCCCAAAAAAAGCTGGCGATGTTCCGGTAGCGTGGTTCTCCGGTTAATTCATATTCACGGGCCGCACCGATGATTTTAGGAATTTGCGTATTGGCGTGTAGGCCATCTAAATGGTCTTCGCCACGCGCTAAAGGATCAAGCACTGCTTCATGATTGAAGGCTTGCGCTAGTTTAAGATGGTCGGGATTCTTGGTAATCGCATAGAGATTGGCTAAAACCTCATTCATGCCGCCATGCTCGTTCTGCAACGCTTTCTGCATCTGTTCATGGCTCAAGCGGTCAACACGAAACTTTAGCCAATCGGCCATTTTGTTTAAGACATCTAAAGCTTGCTCGTTGCCACAATAGATATGCACATCTAGAATTCCAGCCATGATCTTATGCAGCGTGTAATAGGGTGCCCACACAGGTTGCGCCTTGTCTACACGATCAAAGAACGATTCGGGATAGGCCGATAGGAAACCCTTGTTATAACCCTTTTGAGGCATTGCGGCCTGGCATTTAGCTAACTCGGCTACGATGTAGTCCGCTTTGATTTTGAGTCGTGCATCACCCGTGCTGGCATACATCAAGGCGCAGGCGGAAAGATAATGGCCCACGCTATGGCCGCGTAGTTCCCCGTGAGGGTCTTCCCAACCGCCCAGAGATTTGGCAGTCGAAGGCAAGCCTGCGGTGACGCGGAAGTTGTGTAGCAGCCGATCCGCATCTAACGAGAGCAGATATTTATGGTCTCGCTCCATTGCATCTTTGAAAGGGCCATTCAGCAACCTCACCTGGGTGAGATCAAACGGTACTGTTTGTAGGGTTACTGGCTTTATATCTGACGATGCGGCTCCACCCGCCGTTGGTGTAAGCAAGGCAGGCAATAGTCCTGTTATTAATAAGGTAAATGAGCAAGCCCATCTGAACATTTATTTCTCCTGAAACTGGAATCAAACTTACGTCTGTAAAAATACTGCTTGCACTGTCGGTATGAGGTTGCTATAGTTTAGCTATCTTTCACCAGCTTTGACAAAGCTTAACATGCTTTGCCTAAGCTGGTGTTAATGCACATCACATCATGCCTCGTGCGATTATGCCTTCAACGACAAAGCCAGCTTTAGGCAAGAGAAGCAAGAACTCTGATATTAAGCAAGTCGCGCAGGACTTAGATCGCTTCTGCGCCACGTTACATCCTGGCGACCGGCTGCCAACCCACACCGAGTTAATGCATCAGTTTCGGGCATCAGAGCGAACCATGCTACGGGCGCTGGATGAATTACAGCGTGCTGGCAAAATTGTGCGGCGCAATGGCGTGGGCACTTTCATTTCTGACTGGCAGGATAATAGTTTAACTGGTGCGCCCCTGTTAGCCGATAACCGCACGATTATCGCTCTGACTAAACCTGACCACTCCTTTTTTGACCGTTGCATGGACTTGTTGTTCCGTCACGTCGAAACGGCTGATTTAGCTCTGCTGTGCCGCTTAATTAATCCTGATAATACTCCCTCCTTAGCCCTACCGCCATCAATTCAACAACCACTAGGTTTTATTCTTTTTCGCTACGATTTAGCACCATTGGCGCGACAACTTCAGGATGCGGGCTGTCGCGTGGTGATGGTTGGCGCCCCGCCTGTTGATGTGACACCCGAAGTGCCCTGTATCTACAGCGACCATGAGCGGGGTGGCTATCTGGCCACACGGCACCTGCTCACTCTGGGACATCAAAGGATCGCTTTCCTGGGGTTTGCTAATGTGCAACAGACACTCCGCTGGCGTGGTCACCAGAAAGCCATTAAAGAGGCTCAACGCCAGACCCCGAACATTGAGACGACGATTTTGCCGCAGGAGAAAATGTCGTCCTGGGCTAAATCTCCTGAGCGCGCGGCAGCTTACTTTAGCAAGCCGGGCGCACCTACGGGAGTTGTGGCCTGGAACGACCACGAAGCCGCAACCTTACTCTCAGTGTTGGTCCGGGCTGGAGTTAAGGTTCCTGAAGCAATATCTCTGGTGGGCTATGATGCTTTGCCGGAAGGCACTCTTGTCTATCCTACCCTGACTACGGTAGATCATGCTATTGACGAGCAACTTCAAGCGGCATTAAGTCTGCTAACCCGACCTACACCTCCCCCCGCATCGCATACCGTTGTGGTTGTGCCATCGCTGGTGTCGCGTGAATCATGCGGCCCGCCAAAGCAATAGAGGGTCATAGAAAAACGATAAATGCTTTTGAACCGAGTTATGCCAAAAAGGAGCAACGATATGAGATGGGCTGATAAATTCTCCGACTGTTTAGCCGTCGGGCTACTGCGACAGTACAACGCTGTACAGCAAGTTTGGAAAGTCGGATTATTGGGTGTTCTCATGACGGCATCCACAAGTATGCAACGTACTGTTAGCCCCGTCTGGGCCGCCACCATGCCAGTGTTGGATAGTGTGACCTTTGGCAATGCGCTATCGGAGCAGAGTCACAAGGTTGATGCGACCAACTCTGTTGTTATCACGGGCGGTTTAGGTGAAACGGCGCGGCGGTTATTGCCGCCGCCAACAACAGGGTGGGAAGGTGGGCGAGTGGCATTTACGATGCAAGTAGACCCCATCAAACTCAACTACTTTACCGCCCGGTTCTGGGGTTCCGAGGGCAGCAATAACCGGCTGCTTTTATTCTGCGAGGGCAAGCAGGTCGGCTACCGGCACATTGGTGATTTGGAAATCCTCGACTTCGGTAACGATAATAATGCGCCTCCGGTCAATGGTCGTTTTTTCTATAAGACTTCACCATTGCCCTTAGCGATGACTCAGGGCAAGACGGAACTGCACCTGGAGATTCGCAGCACCGGACGCATCTGGGGTTACGGCATGACCTTCGCCCAGTATCAACAGCCGATGACACAGCCAGCACGCGCCATCTATCGTGTTTACACCCATACTGATGGTTTCTTTATGACACCCGCTGATGAGAAGCAGGGCGTTGCGCCAGTCAATGCGCCAGTGCGCGGGGAGCCAGGGCCGGAAGTGCTTGATCAACTGAAAGCAAGAGTCACCCATGAAGTGGACAATTTATTAAAGTCCAGCAGGCCGCTGAACCAGATGCAGGTGTTGTTTCTATCCCAAGCCTATAGTGTGAAATGGACGCCAGCTTACCAGAATCCGCAGACCATCCAAAAGGTGCTATCGAGTTTGGATGCAATTTTTGCGGCGTATCGCGCTAATCCTAAGTTAGCTCAATCTGACCCCGCAACGCCCAACGCTGACTGGTTTGGCTTGGGGCCATCCGGCTATACGCTTAGCCTATTAGCCCCTGGGCTGCGCGACCATTTAGATGAAGCGATTCCCGATGGTGCAGGCGGGCAGATAACGCGGCGTGCGGCATTTGCGGAAATGCTCCTGGATAGCCGCGATTGGCACCGGGAGAATCGTCGCCAGTACACCAACCAGTCTATGATTAACGACCTATATGGTATCTACTTATCGAACCGTGGTTTGGCTGTGGTGGATGCGGCCAGAGCAATGCCTGAAAAAGAAGCATTGCACTATCTTTATGAATCGGTCGGGCTGCAACCGTGGCTGGGCAGCGAAAAGAATGGAGTGCCGCTCAAGCCCTTAGGTGATAACTACTGGCAATTAACGACTAAGGGACTGACCAAAGAGTTAGGGTTTGTGGGTTATTACGGCGAAGTGCTGGATTGGGTAACAACGATTTACGAAGCGACTCGCCCCGCGCCCGGACAGCCGGGGGATGAGAAGATAAGAGAGCAACTCATCAAAATCGCCCACGCCCGCACTCCCTTTCGTTATCCAGCACTTGATGTGGAAGGCAACCGCGCCATGCGTGCCGAGACGATTGTTGGCTGGCGGGACGATCATTATCCTGGTGACGTGACCTATGCCGAGCGTCCATCGTGGGATGCCTCCAGCCTTTATGTCGCCGCCACCACGCTTGATCCTGCTTTAGTTGGCGCGGCACAGCAAATGTTTGCGGATAACCAATTCTTTGCTTCTCTACGCGACCAGATGAAAGAAACTGGTTTCCGTAGCACAGCGGGTTTGTTGAATACACCCGATCAGTATGAGTTGCTCAAGGCGCAGCCCCCCTCACCAGTGCGTTTACCCATGTCACCGGGGCGACCAGATTTTGTGTTTGCGGATGAAGAAGATGGTGTGATTGCGCTCAAGCATGGCAATGAGGTTCTTTATGCGTCGCTCTACTGGCGGGCACGTAATGCCATTAACTTTCTGGCGCGTGTGCATTATATACAGCCTGCTTTTGAACGTATTGCTATCGTTGGACAAGAGGAGCAGTTTGAACCGAGTGGCTTGACTTATAAGCGACCTGATGAGGTAAACGCGCCGTATCTGCCCTGGCTGCCACGTTATCCGGCTGGCCTGCACTCGGCCAACGCGGGAGAAGAATTACCCATTGCCAAAATCCCCGCCGCTCTTAAATTCAAGCCGGGTGATGAAAGCGTCTATGCTGGCAAGGCCGAATTCTACTATTTGCGTTACGGCCCTTACCTCATTGGCATGAACACCACTCACAATAAGACTTTTCCTCTGCCAGTGCCAACTGATGTCAGATCAGCAAAAGAATTGGTGTCGGGTAAGATGATGAGACTCAGTAAGCCAGTGCAGGTGGGGCCGATGTCTACAGTTGTGTTTTATCTTGGCCCCTAAAACAGCACTTATCAGACTGCGTGGTTAAACTCTGGATAATAAAACAACGGCAGTTAAATCCAGACGGGGAGACCAAGATGAGAAGTGGCTGTCGAGTAGTGACAACGGCATTGCTGGCCCTAAGTTCAATTTCTCTAACCAAGCCTCTGCTGGCCCAACAATCCATTAAGTCCCTGCCACCTGCCCCCGTTGGTTACAGGTGGCAAGCTATTCCTGAGTTGTCAGATGAATTTAATGGCACCGATTTAGATAAGACAAAGTGGCTGCCTTATCAGCCTTATTGGAAAGGGCGTGAACCCAGCCACTTTGATCCACAGAATGTCTTTGTGCATAACGGCCAACTGGAACTGCGCTCGACTACGACTATTGAAGACTTAGCCGTCATCAAGAACCCTGATAAAGATGTGTGGGTTAGCGCCGCCTGTGTTGCTTCTAAAAGCCCCATTGCAACTTATGGCTATTATGAAACAAGAATGAAGGCTTCCAAACTGTCTGTGACTTCTTCTTTCTGGTTTCAGGGCAAATATAGTGAGATTGATGTGGTGGAGCAGGTTGGCGCTTCCCTCAAGCAGCCGACGCAAGGCCAGTATATGCTGATGAACACCCATTCCTTTAAAGGTGGTTGGAAGAACGACCAGACGACTCCTAACCGTTGGAAAATGCCCACCGGGGCCGCAGATGATTATCATGTTTATGGAGTCTGGTGGAAAGATAAGGATAGCGTCTGGTTCTATCATAATGGTGAGAAAGTCGCGGCAGTGAAGCTACCCTATGAATATCTTGAGCCAATGTATTTGTTCTTCGATACCGAGGTGTTCTCCTGGGAAGGACTGCCCACTGTTGAAGCCTTAAAAGACCCAGAGAGAAATACTATGCATGTTGACTGGGTGCATGGCTGGAAACTGGTGCCGATTCAGCAGAAATAGACTTTGATGTGATGAACATCACTCTCTCAAAAGTCTTGAATTGATGCGCGTAGCACTTAATGAATATATTCCCTACTTCGATGTTAATAGCCTCTGTAGTAGCTGTTACTCTGAGTTGCAGCCAAATCATGCCTGGGGCAGCAGAGGCAAAGACTGTCAAACCTACTCTTGTGCCAGCTTACAACTTTACCCCCGTTACCGCTCAGATTCAGGCTTGGATAGACAAGGGTTACTACCCCGGCGCCGCCCTCTTGGTAGTTAAGGATAATCAGGTTGTTTGTGAACGTTATTTCGGCAGCTACAACCCGGATACAATTGTCTACATTGCATCGGCTGGAAAATGGTTAGGAGCCGCAACGATTGCGACCCTGGTAGATGAGCATAAATTATCGTGGGATGACCCTGTTGTAAAATGGCTACCTCAGTTTACTGATGTGAAAGGTAAAGCCACGTTGCGGCAGTTGTTATCTCATACTTCTGGCTATCGCAATTACCAGCCCGATGGTGTGCATCCCGACAACTACCAGACGACAACAGAATCGGTGGCGCATATTCAACCTCTGCCACCTGTCAGCGCACCGGGAACACACTTCGATTATGGTGGATTGGCGATGCAAGTCGCCGGGCGTATGGCCGAACTCGCTGCGAGTAAAGATTGGGAATCATTGTTTCAGGAGCGCATAGCCCGCCCGTTGCGCATGGTGAATACACACTTTACTCCCGTTGATCCCGGCCACATTCCCATGATTGCCGGTGGGGCACGCAGCACATTACGGGACTATGGGAATTTTCTCGCCATGATTATTAATAACGGCATGTTTGAGGGCCATCGCATCTTATCAGAGCAAGCCATCCGCGCGATGCAGGCCGATCAGGTGCGGGGTGCGTTAGTGCAGCCAGGGCAAGAATTTGTGGAAAGAGCACGCGGCGGGAAGCACAACGGCATTTATGGTTTAGGAGAATGGCGAGAAATCTTGGATGCGCAGGGGCAGGCGACACTGATTAGCAGCCCCAGTTGGGCAGGGGCTTACCCCTGGATTGATAAGACGCATAATCTCTATGGTTTCTTCCTCGCTCACGTCGCTGGCCCGGCGGCATCCAGGGATAAATTCAATGCGTTTTATTCCAGTCCTGTTATCCCTATGTTGGTAGGTCAAGCCATTGATGCGGAAATAACATCTGCGCATAATTTAAGGAGCACGCAATGAGATGGTATAGATGGAGTATCTATTTAATAGCTTTGGTTTTCTGGGGAAGCATGAACTTGAACAAGAGTTGGGCTGGCGGGTTCACGCTCAATGAAAAATCGCCAGTCTATGAAGCAGGGCCAGACAAGGCATTAGATTTAACTGATGAGGTGACACTGGAAGCCTGGGTGCAAGCCGACCGCATGGCACAAGAAGGCGGGCGCATCCTCGACAAGTCACTGCCGGGCACCTCAGAGGGCTACATGCTCGATACTTATCCAGGTAACTCGCTACGCTTCCTGAATCTCAACGGCCAGTGTCACTACGACGCGAGGTTGCCTGCCGACAAATGGACTTATGTAGCTGGAGTTTATAGTGCATCGAAGAAAATTATGAAACTTTACGTCAATGGCAAAGAGGTTTCCAGTGTTACAAATGGTGACTTCCCCCGAATGAGTGTGACTCGCGTTCCGTTGCGTGTAGGTGCGGATGTGCAGGGCGGCAATCGCTTCCAGGGTCGCATCCAACGCGCCGCAGTTTATCGTCGTGCCCTGACAGCGGATGAAATTGCACAACGGGCCACCCTGTTGAACGGGCAAGCAGCAAGGCTTGATGGTGTCATTGGCGATTGGCAGTTTGATGCAGATTCTGGACGTAAGATCACGCCAGTTGCAGGCACTTTGCCCCTCGTGCGCGTTGGTGAACGAGTTGCCTTTACCGGCTCTAACACTCCGCCTGCCGAGCCACTGAGTCTATGGTATCGGCAACCAGCCAGAGAATGGACAGAAGCCTTACCGATTGGCAATGGTCGCTTGGGAGCCATGATATTCGGCGGCATTGACAACGAGCGATTGCAATTTAATGAACATACTGTGTGGACAGGACAGCCGCATGAATATCAGCACGAAGGTGCGGCTAAGTTTCTGCCGCAGATTCGGCAGCTACTTTGGGACGGCAAGCAGCGAGAAGCGGAAGATTTAGCCGGAAAAGAGTTCATGAGCATTCCATTAGGGCAGAAAGCTTATCAACCCTTTGGAGACCTCACCCTGCATTTTGCTGGCTTGGAAGAAGTAACAGATTATCGCCGTGACTTAAATCTGGATACAGGAATCGCCCAAGTCAGTTATCGCGTGGGCGATGTGACGTATCAGCGAACGGCATTTGCCAGTCAACCCGATCAGGTCATTGTGGTGCATCTAGCTGCCAGTAAACCGGGGGCGGTGAGCTTTGTCGCCAAATTAGACAGTCCCCACAGAGGAGTGCAAACCAGAGTTGTTGACAACGACCAACTATCACTCAGCGGGCAAGTGCAAGCGGGCGGCATCAAGTTTGAGGCACGTTTGCGGGCAACGGCACAAGGTGGGCAGGTAACTGTTGCCGATGATGGCATCACAGTGCAAAATGCCAATGCTGTAACTTTGGTGCTAACGGGAGCCACGAACTTCAAGAACTTCCAGGACATCAGTGCTAACCCGACACAGCGTTGCGATGGCTTCATGCAAGCTGTGGCGCACAAGCCCTATGAATCGTTGCTGCGTGCAGCGGTGGCCGACCATCAGAATCTTATGCGGCGTGTAACTTTAGACCTCGGTCACACGCCCGCCGCTAATCTCCCAACGGATGAACGCCTGAAACAATCGGCCACCACAGAAGACCCCCAATTATCAGTTTTGTACTTCCAATATGGACGCTACTTGCTCGTTGGCAGCAGTCGCCCCGGTGGGCAGCCTGCCAACTTGCAGGGCCTCTGGAATGATAGCCTTAATCCACCGTGGGACAGCAAATACACCTGCAACATTAATACGGAAATGAACTACTGGCCTGCCGAGGCGACCAATCTCTCGGAGTGCCATGAGCCATTGTTTGATGCTATTCAAGAATTGGTTATCTCAGGCCACAAAACAGCGCAGGCACAGTATGGTGCGCGAGGTTGGGTGCTGCATCATAACTTCGATATATGGCGTGGCACTGCACCGATCAACGCTTCCAATCATGGTATCTGGGTGTCGGGAGGCGCGTGGCTGTGTCACCACCTGTGGGATCATTATCTTTATACCAACGATAAAAAGTTCCTGGCGCAACGCGCTTATCCAGCCATGAAGGAAGCGTCTCTGTTCTTTGTAGATTTCCTTGTAAAAGACCCTAAGACGGGGTGGTTAGTCAGTGGCCCTTCCAACTCTCCTGAGCAGGGTGGGTTGGTGATGGGGCCAACGATGGATCACCAGATTATCCGTGACCTATTTGCCAATACCATTGCGGCGGCTAATGTTCTTGGCGTAGACAAAGATTTAGTCGCTCAACTGGCTGCGCTGCGCCCGCAGATTGCACCGGATCAAGTTGGCAAATATGGACAGTTGCAAGAGTGGTTGGAAGATAAAGACGATCCTAAAAACGATCATCGTCACACTTCTCATCTGTGGGGCCTGTATCCTGGTTGGGAAATCACCCCAGCTACGCCTAAACTTTTCGCGGCGGCGAAGCAGTCGTTAATTTTTCGGGGCGATGGCGGCACAGGTTGGAGCAAAGCCTGGAAGATTAATTTTTGGGCGAGATTCTTAGATGGCGACCATTCACACAAGATGTTGATTGAAGCCTTGTCTGGTAACACATATCCCAATATGTTCGATGCCCATCCGCCGTTTCAGATAGACGGGAATTTCGGCGGCACTTCGGGCATCGCGGAAATGCTGCTGCAAAGTCACATGGGCTACATTCAATTATTACCTGCATTACCTTCTGCCTGGGCCAATGGCAGCGTTAAGGGTTTACGTGCTCGTGGTGGCTTTGAAGTGGATATGAACTGGAACAAGGGAGCTTTGGCCACAGCAACTATCCATTCTTTAAGTGGTGAGCCTTGCCGGGTTCAAGCCGCGCAATCTCTCAAGGTGCGCAGCAATGGTAGAACCATTAAGGTGCGCAATGTACAGCCGGGTGTGTTTGAGTTCAACACCACCAAAGGCCGCAGTTATACTCTGGCATCTTAGATGGAACAAGAACGAATTGTGATATGAATATTTCACTGTATAAGGCACTGACGACAGGATTGGCCTTAATGGTTATCGCCAATACCGCTTTAGCCGCGAAACGGGAGAAACCATTGCAGGCACGCGATAGAGACTTACCCGTAACCTCCACTTCCCCATCCAATCTTATGCTCTGGTATGACGAGCCTGCTCAAGACTGGATGACACAGGCACTACCGATTGGTAACGGTCACTTCGGCGGCATGGTCTTCGGTGGCGTGCCGACTGAACATATTCAATTTAATGAGAATAGCCTATGGACGGGCGACGAAAAAGACACTGGCAATTATCAGAATTTAGGTGATCTCTATATTGATCTGAACCCTGGCACGGTGACTAATTACCGCCGTCAACTCGACATTAACCAGGCCATTCAACGAGTAAGTTATAACAGTGCAGGGGTGAATTATCAGCGCGAATACTTTTGTAGCAAACCCGACCAGGTGATGGTGCTGCATCTGACGGCGGATAAGCCTGGAAGTTACACGGGCGCTATTCGTTTGGTAGATGCCCATAACGCTAGAGTGGTAGCAGGGGGTAATCGTTTAATCGCTGCGGGAACGTTGGATAACGGCCTGCAATATGAATCTCAATTATTAGTCTCGGCTGATGGGGGACACGTAGAAACTGTTGGAGATCAATTAAAGTTCTCGAACGCTAATAGCCTGACCATTTTCTTAACTGGTGGCACGAATTACTTAAATCGTTACGGCAAAGGTTGGCGCGGTGATAATCCTCATCAACGATTAACGCGGGACTTAGATGTTGCCTCTCACAAGTCTTATGCCAGTTTGCGCACAGCTCATGTGCGAGATTACCAGAGCCTCTTCAATCGTGTGTCTTTGCATGTCGGAGTCACTGACCCTAAGAATGCGGCGTTGCCCACTAATCAGCGGTTGAGGGCTTATAGCGATGGCGCACTTGATCCTGATCTGGAGGAGATGTTCTTCCAGTATGGTCGGTATTTGCTGATTAGTAGCTCGCGTCCCGGCACGCTTCCGGCTAATCTCCAGGGCTTGTGGAACAATAGTAACACTCCGCCTTGGCGCAGCGATTATCACTCTAACATTAACGTGCAGATGAACTATTGGCCTGCTGAGCCAACTAATTTGGCCGAATGCGCCGTGCCGTTTTTAGACTACATCAACAGTTTGCGTGAAGTGCGGACGAAGGCCACGCAGGAGCATTATAAAAATCATCATGGTTGGACGGTGCAAACTGAAAATGGTATCTATGGCGGCTCCAGTTGGCGCTGGAATCCGCCAGCCAGTGCCTGGTATTGCCAGCACCTCTGGGAGCATTATGCGTTCGGTGGTGACAAGCAGTACCTAAGAAATTTTGCATATCCAATCCTCAAAGAAGTGTGCCAGTTCTGGGAAGATCATTTAACCGCTTTGCCGGATGGAACTTTGGTCACTCCCGATGGCTGGTCGCCAGAGCATGGGCCAGAAGAACCTGGTGTGACTTATGACCAGGAGATCGCTTGGGACTTGTTTACCAATTACCTTGAAGCTGCTCAAGCCTTGGGGATTGATGCGGATTATCGGCAGAAGATTGCTTCTATGCGCGATAGGTTGTTAAAGCCCCAGATTGGGAAATGGGGCCAGCTGAAAGAATGGATGGAAGACATTGATGATCCCAAAGATACGCATCGCCATGTTTCGCATCTCTTTGCGCTACACCCTGGTCGGCAAATTTCTCCGTTTACCACGCCCCAGTTAGCCACCGCCGCTAAAGTCTCATTGGAAGCACGCGGTGATGAAAGCACAGGTTGGAGCAAAGCCTGGAAGATCAATTTTTGGTCGCGGCTATTGGATGGCGACCATGCCTACAGGCTCTTGCGTTTGCAACTACGCTTGGTTGGCGAACAAGGCACGAATTACAACGCGGGAGGCGGCACCTATGCCAACTTTTTCGATGCCCATCCCCCGTTTCAGATAGATGGAAACTTTGGCGCAACCGCAGGCATCGCGGAGATGTTGTTGCAAAGCCAAACGGGGGTTATTCATCTCTTGCCAGCATTACCTTCTGCCTGGGCTAACGGCAGTGTCCGAGGCTTACGCGCACGAGGTGGCTTTGAAGTAGACATAAACTGGCAAAATAGGGCAATCGCTACAGCCACCATTCATTCCCGCAACGGTGGCCCATGCAGCATTCGCACTAATAAGTCCGTCAAAATTAGCAGCAATGGCAAGACAATCAAAAGCCGACAATTGCAACCAAACGTCCAAGAGTTTGACACAATTAAAGGGCGCAGTTATCTGCTGATGCCGTAAGCATCCTAACCAATCCGAGCCAAACAAATTTAAAATCACAGAAGCGCGTGTCATGCTGAGCAACACGAAGCATCTACTCTGCGGAGCTATAGAGTTGGTGCCGTGAATCAATTCACGGGCTGCAAAACAAAGTCGCCCTGCGGCGACTAGAGGAGTCCGCGCAGGCGGACTTCGTTTTGCAGCCCGTGGTTGAAACCACGGGCCTTTTAAGTTCAGAAAGGTGTTGAATGTTAAAGAGCGTAGAGGATAACGAGACTGTGCCAAAAAGCGCGGCGTGTTCGTTCCCTGGTTGTTGTACTCCATTAGCAGAAGGGCAACTGGGACGGCGTGAATTTTTGAAGCTCGTCGGTTTTAGCACGGCTCTGGTGATGAGCGCGCGGCTCCCTGTCATGGCCGGGCCTTTTGAAACCTCAGATTTTAACAAGTTGGTTCCTGCGGATAAGAAGTTGCATCCCGAATGGGTGAAGTCTTTGTTTGAGCGAGGCTCGCGCACTCTCTATCACGGTGATGACCTGAAGTATATTGGTATGCCCGTTGGTGGCATTGGCACCGGGCAGTTGTATTTGGGTGGCGATGGCAAACTGTGGCACTGGGACATCTTTAATCAATACGTGGGCACCGGAGCAGAGCATTATGCCAAACCCGTCGAACCCAGTTCACCGTTAGAGCAGGGCTTTGCCATCCAGATCACATCAGGCAATACGCCACAGACCCACGCACTGGATAAGAGCGGGTTTTTCGATATAAGCTTCTCCGGCCAATACCCCATCGGCACCATTGAATACAAAGATGCTGCTGTGCCCTTGGCTGTAACACTCGAAGCGTTTTCGCCGTTCATCCCATTAGCTACGGATGATTCCAGCTTGCCCGTTACAGTGCTGCATTTTACTGTCAAGAATACTTCAAACCAATCAGTGGAAGCGACACTCGCGGGTTGGTTGCAAAATGCGGTGCTGCTCCATAATCCCTGGCAGGATGGCATTCGGCACAACCGAATTCTCCACGAGGATAGCATAACATATCTTCACTGTGGTGTGGACAAGCCTGCGGCTCCGACCCTGCCAGCACAACCTGACATTGTGTTTGAAGACTGGAACAAAGACAGCTACGCCGGTTGGACAGTCGAAGGCACAGCTTTTGGGAAGCGGCCCCTGAAGAAATCAGAGATTCCCGATTACCAAGGTGATGTTGGTGGTGAGGGTGATCGCCTCGTGAACTCCCATGCCTCGGCCCCTGGTGCCACGATAGAAGCTAAGGATGCACAAACGGGCAAGCTTATCAGCAAATACTTTGTGATTGAGCGGAACTTTATTAACTTCTGGATCGGCGGTGGCTCACATGCAGGTAAGACTTGTCTTAACCTGATTGTTGATGGCAAAGCGGTATGCACGGCCACTGGTGCTAATGATAATCGCATGGCTTTGCAAACCCTTAATGTGCGCGGCCTCAAAGGTAAAGATGCCTTTCTGGAAATCGTAGATGCCGAGACAGTGGCGTGGGGTAATATTGGCGTGGGCCAGATTACATTCAGCGACCATCCTGCCAGGGCGGGTGCTTTAGAAGAATTATCCGATTACGTTACGATGGGTTTAGCGTTGATAGGCAATCCGGCAGAACACGCGCTGGCTGCCGCAGAAAAAGGCGGCTTTAGCGGACGTGAGGGCAATGACGCCTCGACCCCTCTGAGCGAAACTCTCATTGGTGCTGTAGGGCGCAGGCTGCATCTCAACCCCGGCCAAACAACGACAGTAGATTTCTTGCTGACGTGGCACTTCCCGAATTTTGAACTGCAAGGATTGGGCAAGGTCGGGCGTTATTACGCGACCAGGTTTGATTCGGCCCACGCTGTGGCTCGCTATGTGCTTAATAACTTTCAAAGGCTCACGACACAAACCCGGCTCTGGCGCGATACCTGGTATGATTCCACTTTACCTTACTGGTTCTTAGATCGCACTTTCCTCAATACTTCTATCTTGGCGACTTCCACTTGTTATCGTTTCGCCAATGGTCGTTTCTATGCCTGGGAGGGCGTCGGGTGCTGTCCTGGCACCTGCACCCATGTCTGGCATTATGCCCATGCGATGGCGCGTATCTTCCCCGACCTCGAACGCGACCTGCGCGAGCGGGTAGACTTCGGCCTTGCCCTCAACCCGGAGAGCGGCGTCAGTGGCTTCCGCGCTGAGTTTGATCGCAGCTTGGCAGTAGATGGTCAATCTGGCACCCTCTTGCGCGCTTATCGTGAGCATCAAATGTCGCGGGATAGCAGCTTTCTCCGGCGGAACTGGGCACATATCAAGAAAGCTTATGAGCCGCTCTTGAAGCTGGATAAGAACGATGATGGGGTGTTAGAGGGGCCACAAATGAACACCCTTGATACGGCCTGGTATGGCAAAGTGGCCTGGCTTAGCTCGTTGTATATCGCGGCCCTCCATGCTGGCGCGGAAATGGCGCAGGAGATGGGAGAAAGTGACTTTGCCGCCCGCTGCCGGACGATTGCAGAGCGCGGCGCGAAGAATATCACCGAGCAGCTTTTCAATGGTGAGTATTTCCTCAATAAGCCCGTGCCACAGCATCTGGATGCTATCAATTCCGGCAGTGGTTGTGAGATAGATCAAGTCTTTGGGCAAAGCTGGGCTTTTCAAGTGCATTTAGGGCGAGTGCTGCCCGTGCCGCAGACGCGCACGGCTTTGCAGTCCTTGTGGAAATATAATTTCTCGCCCGATGTGGGGCCGTATCGGGAAGTTCATAAACCCGGACGCTGGTATGCAATGGCGGGCGAAGCCGGACTTTTAATGTGTACCTTTCCCCGTGCCGACTGGGACTACGAGAAAGCTAAAGGTAAGGGGCCAGAATGGGCAGCGGGATATTTCAACGAGTGCATGAGTGGCTTCGAGTATCAAGCGGCGGGCCACATGATCTGGGAAGGCTTAGTGCTGGAAGGGTTAGCTGTTACGCGGGCTGTTCACGACCGTTATCATGGCTCGCGCCGTAACCCATGGAATGAAGTCGAGTGCGGCGATCACTATGCCCGTTCAATGGCCAGTTATGGGGTATTTCTGGCGGCCTGTGGCTATGAGTATCATGGCCCGCAGGGGTATCTGTCTTTTGCACCGCGTTTGCAGGCAGAGAATTTCAAAGCGGCCTTTACCACTGCCGAGGGATGGGGGAGTTTTGCCCAGCAGGTGCAAGATAATAGAACACAAGCAGAAATTGCTCTCAAGTGGGGACAGCTACAGCTAAAGACTCTGGTCTTAACTCTGCCGCCCCAAACACAACACAGCCGAGTGCGGGTGACACTCAATGGGCGTGCTATCAAGATTACTCAAGCGGTTAATGATAATCGTTTGCGGCTCACACTGGCTACACCTTTAGAGATTCATGCCGGGCAAACCATGCAAGTGACTTTTAACCATGCCAAGGCATGAGATGGTGCTGCATTGTCTTGATTTAAGAGGTAGCAGGTGTATCTAAAAATTTGTTGCTTGCTCGTTACGAAGAGAGACCCTATGCCACGAAGTCAACATCTTAAATGCCATTGGTTCATAGTTGCTTTATTCCTGGTGTATGGGTGTGCCTGTAGTGCTGCCCCCGCCGAAAATGCCAACCGTTTTGTGCATGACCCGTGCATTATTGAAGCAGACGGCTATTACTATATTTTTTGCACGGGGGCTGGCATTCCCATTCGACGCTCTAAAGACCTGGTGCAATGGGAACAGGTTGGGCGTGTCTTCTCGGAAGATGTGCCTGCCTGGGCCGCACAAGCTATCCCCGGCAGCAAGGGTATCTGGGCACCCGATGTGGCATTTTTTAAGAATCGCTTCCACATTTACTATGCTGTTTCAACGATAGGGAAGAACCGTTCCGTGATTGGTGTGGTGACGAATCAGACCCTTGACCCCAAGAGCAAAGATTACCACTGGGTAGATGAGGGTAAGGTGATAGAATCGTTTCCTAATAATGACTTTAATGCCATTGACCCTAATCTCGTCTTTGTGGCACCAGGCAAACTGGCACTAGTCTTGGGGTCATTCTGGACGGGGATAAAATTAGTGGCGTTGGATAGCATCACGGGTAAACCATCACCGGATGCTCCTTTAGTATCCGTGGCCCAACGCCCCTCCACAGCGATTGAAGCGCCCTTTATCATCCACCGAGGGACCTACTATTATTTATTTGTTTCTTTTGACGCCTGCTGCCAGGGCATACGCAGCACCTACAACATTCGCGTCGGTCGTGCCAAGGACGTAATTGGCCCTTATTTAGATCATGATGGCAAATCCATGATGCAGGGTGGGGGCAGCCTGGTGCTGGGGACACAAGGGAATATGATTGGCCCCGGCCATTGCGCCGTACTGCAAAGTGCCAAGGGTGATTTCCTCGTCTACCACTTCTATGATGGCACCGCCAATGGCGTCCCGACGATAGGAGTGCGACCACTCTCCTGGACTCCCGATGGATGGCCAGTCGCTTTAGCCCCACTCGGCTTCTAAGAGATTTTAACTTAACTGGATAACGAGCAAGCAGCAGAGTTTGTCATGCTGAGCGCAGCGAAGCATCTACCCTGCGAGTTATAGGTAATAGGTTTAACTATTGCTCTATGAACACTCATACCAGATGCTTCGCTGCGCTCAGCATGACAAACTCTGCTGCTTAGTAAATTTTCTTCTATGACTCTAAGACCACATTAACTGCGAGGTTCCAGTCCCAGAAGGTGCCGCACCAGAAAATCTTCCAGCCGCCGCTTGCCGTAAGGACTCCCCGCGACACCGTGACCTGCGCCTGGCACGACCAGTAAGTCAAAGTCTTTGTCTGCTTTGATGAGGGCATTCACGACCTGCATGGTAGAGGCCGGGTCTACGTTTTTATCCAACTCTCCCACCAGCAACAGCAGGTTGCCCTGCAAGTTATGGGCTTGAGTGACATTCGATTGCTCTTCATAATGCGGGCCAAGGGGCCAGCCCATCCAGAGTTCGTTCCACCAGATTTTGTCCATGCGGTTATCGTGGCAGCCGCAGTCGGCCACTGCCACTTGGTAGAAATCATGGAAGGCTAATAATGCCCGCAGTGCGCTTTGGCCTCCCGCCGAGGTGCCATAAATGCCGACACGCGATGTGTCCAGGTAAGGGTATTTGGCGGCAGCGGCTTTAATCCACAGAATGCGGTCTGGGAAGCCTGCATCACCTAAGTTTTTCCAGCACACATCATGAAACTTCTTGGAGCGATTAGAGGTGCCCATGCCATCTATCTGCACTACAATAAAGCCCAACTCGGCTATCTCCTGCGAGCCATGAAAAGCTGCAAACGCTTTGGGCACAAAAGAATCCTGTGGGCCAGCATAAATATTTTCAACAACTGGATATTTACGCTGTGGATCAAAATTGGTCGGACGGAAAATGACTCCATAAATATCAGTTGTGCCATCTCGCCCCTTCGCCACGAACGGTTCGGGAGCCTGCCAACCTGTCTTCAATAATTCACTATTGTCTGCCCTTTCCAGAGCACAAACTAAACTTCCATCGGCACTGCGCCGCAATTCCGTTACGGGCGGCATATCTATACGCGACCAAGTATCTATATAAAATTGCTGGTCAGGTGCGAAAGAAATTGTATGGGTGCCATTAGCCGGGGTGAGGTCTACCAAGCCCGTGCCATCAAAGTTCACGCGGCAATAGTGAATGTAATAAGGGTCTTGCTCGGCACGAATGCCCCCGGCCCGGAACCATATTTGGCGATGGGCTTCGTCCACCCGATCTACCCCGCGCACCACCCATTCACCTTTCGTGACCTGATTTTTTACACGTCCTGTAGCTGCATCATAAAGATAAAGATGATTCCAGCCGTCTCGCTCGGACATCCAGATAATCTCGTGAGTCTTATCAAGGTAATGCGTAAATTGCTTGCCCGCATAGTCAATGAAAGTTCTGCTTTGTTCATCCACGATGGCTCGCGTCTCGCCGCTTTGGGCATCAACGGCTATGATACGCAAGACTTGATGGCCACGTTGATTATAGAGAAAAGTAAAGCGACTGGAGTCGGGTGTCCAATGCAACTCTGAAATACTCCACGGATTCGGAAATAACTTGTCGCTGATAGCGATTTGCTTATGCGTCTGTACATCAAATAGCTGTGGCTTTGTAATGGGGATGCGGTCGCCTGGTTTGAGATAATCGTAAGATTGGAGCTTCGGTTGGAGTTGATCTTTGGGTGAAGATTCAATCAGATACACTTTGCGGTCGTCCCCTGGCTGGGTGCGCAGAGCGACTAACTTTTTAGAATCGGGCGACCAGAAGAATTGCCCTTCGTAAGCGTCGGTGGCTTTTCCATCATGGCTCAGCGCGGACTCTTGACCTGTTTGCAGGTCTCGTAAAGATGCATTGTTATCTTTGATAAAAGCCAGCCAATGCCCATCAGGAGATTCATCCCTATTGGGCCTCTTGGCAGAGGTAGGTTTCTCTTGAGGAACTTTGGGTTGAGCTTCATCTATGACCGCATCGTCGCCATCTTCGGTCGCCTCAAAGACGGCCAGGGTTTTGCTTGCATGGTCTGTGACCAGCCAGACATGACCAGCGAAAGTGTGCTGCTCATAATGGTCGCCGGGATGCACTGTGGCATAATGTTGATGCTGACCATCGGGATTAATCCAGTAGATGTCAATATCGGCTTTGGTGCTGTTGATGAAGTTAAGAGATGTTTCCGGCCCGGTGCGCGTGCTGGGATGGGGTGAAACTGAAGCGGGCAGGGAAGACAGAAGTTCATGATGCTCTGGCGCTGCGCGCACAGCATAGCTTTTCAGATTGCACTGCCACCATTTGCCATTGCTACTAAAGAACAAAACTGAACTATCATCACTCAAGCTAATTTTATTAATGGGTAGCTGGTTAGCAGTGATGGGTTGATTGATAAGTTTAGCTAGGGCTGTTGCCAGACGCGCATGATCGAAGGCTGGTTGACGACTGCCTTTAATGGCATCTACTAAGATAAATTCGCGTGTGCCATTGGGTAGGTCATTGCGATACCAGAAGCGGGTATTGCCGGGGAGCCAGTGCGCCTCAACTCTGGCCTTGAATACTTTATTTTGAGTTGTTTTACGAAGGTTGCTGGCGCGTTCATAATCGGCCCGCGTACCTTGAGCCAGGAGTGGTATAGTTCCTAAGAGAAGCGTGGACAGCGCGATCATTAGAGAAAATAGGTTTGAAGTTGGCATAATCATTAAGTTTTGCAGGCATCAAAATGAGCAGCAGAGCGAATAAAGAAGTTCAGCGCAGTTCATAGGAGAGCGTTACATGAATGTCGTTAGTATTACAGGTGAGCGACAATGTGAGTTAGTGCAGCGACCAACCCCCACAGCATCTGGCGACGTGGTCGTGGTTAAGATCGAGGCCGCGCCAATGTGTACTGAGTACAAAATCTACGTCGCAGGACAGCCCACGGACAACTTAGGGCATGAAGCCGCTGGCGTGGTGGAAGAAGTCGCTCAGCGAGGCAGGGTGCAGGTGGGTGACCGCGTGGTAGTTATGCCGCAGTATTCCTGTGGCCGGTGTCCGCTATGCTTACAGGGTGAATACATCCATTGCCAGCATACCTTTAATCCTCTGGAAGTCACTGGCAATATCGCAGGGACGGCGACCTATGCACAATATCTACTCAAGCCTGATTGGATGTTAGTGCCGATTCCCGACGACATTACTACGGAACATGGCGCAATGGCCTGCTGTGGCCTCGGCCCCACCTTTGGCGCTATGCAAAGAATGCAAGTCAGTGCCTTTGATACGATGCTGATTACGGGCTTAGGGCCAGTGGGACTGGGCGGTATTATTAATGGTGTGTATCGCGGTGCTCGTGTTATTGCAGTTGAAGCTCATCCCTACCGTATTGAATTAGCAAAGTCTCTGGGCGCAACGGCTGTTATCCATCCTGCCGATGACGCGCTTCGACAGATATTGGAATTAACCAATGGCGTTGGGGTGGATAAAGCGATTGATTGCTCTGGCAATGTCCAGGCTCAGCGATTATTAATAGATGCCACGCGGCGCAAAGGACAGGTGGCCTTTGTGGGCGAAGCGGGTGAACTCGCTTTGCATATCAGCAACGACATGATTCGCAAAGGCTTGACGCTGCACGGCCAATGGCACTACAACTTAGCTGATACACCACGTATCATGCAGGTCATCCGCACATCACGCGATTTACTGGATAAGCTGATGACGCACACTTTCCCCCTGAGTCGCGTGCAGGAAGCTTTTGAGCTTCAACTGACGGGGCAATGTGGTAAGGTGATGCTACAACCGTGGGCGTAGACAATCAGGATTTACTGTTGGGAGATATAAAGGTGCGAAAAATTTTATGGCTGGGAGCATTGCTATTTCCTGTTATGGTGAAACCAGTTAACGCGCAAACAGGGCGTGAATATGTGCGTAATTATCCAGACAGCACGTTACACGTTACCTTAGTCGCGCCGGAAACCGTTCGCGTCTTGGTGGTGCCCAGGGGTGCTAATGCTAACTTTCCTCGTGTGCCCCTGGTTCTACCGCAACCAACCACCAGAGATGCTTTTAAGCTGCGTGTAAGTAAGTCCAACATTGATTTGCAAACTTCTCGACTGCGGCTGCATATTCACAATGATGCGCCTGCGGTGGATTTCTATGATGCGGCAGGCAAACCTCTCAGCCTGGATAGTGGCGGCGCGGCGACCGTAGAGGGGCAACAGCGTGATACGCGTAGCATTGCGCCCGATGAGGAATTCTTCGGATTTGGACTTCAGTTTCACAGCCTGGCGCAACGCGGCAAGACGAAGACGCTCAAGGTTAATGCCGATCCCAAGGACGATAAGGGCAATTCGCACGCGGTTGTCCCCTTCTTCTTGAGCACGGCTGGGTATGGCATTTATCTGGATAGCCATGCCTATACCTACTTCGATATGGGGCAGACGGCTGCCGACAGCCTCTACTTCCAAACCCCAGACCCCGTATTAGATTATTATTTTTGCTATGGCCCTACTTTTCATGATTTGCTTGCTCGTTACACACAATTAACAGGCCGTATGAGGATGCCGCCGAAGTGGGGGCTTGGTTTCTGGTATCGCATGAAATCCGATTGGAAGCAAGACAAGGTGGAAGCCACGGCCAGGGAGTTCCGCACACGCAATATCCCCTGTGATGTGGTGGGACTCGAACCCAAGTGGCAGACGCACGCTTACTCCTGCTCTTATATCTGGAACAAGGATCAGTATCCTGATCCAGCAGGCTTTGTAGGCCGGATGCGAGGGCAGCATTATCATGTGAATCTCTGGGAACATGCTTATGTCCATCCCAGTTCACCCATTTACGATGAGCTGGAAAAAGCGAACGCGGTGGCAGATAAAAAGGTGTGGGGTGGCCTGGTGCCCGATTGGACAAAGCCCGAAGCGGCGGCTATCTTTGCCAGATTGCATGAGCAGGAACACTTAAAGCTGGGCGTGGATGGCTATAAACTGGACGAGTGCGACGGCTCCGATTACACAGGTGGATGGTTCTTTCCTGACGATACTCATTTTCCTTCTGGTCTGAGTGGAGCGCAGATGCACAATGTGTTCGGCTACCTCTATCAAAAGCGGTTCCACGAGATGTTTGAGCGCCGTAATCAGCGAAGCTATTTGTTGTGTCGAGGCATGTTTGCGGGAGCGCAAGCTTATCCCACAGTCATCTATAGCGACTGGTATGGCTTTGAGCAGTATGTGCGAGCGGCGGCCAACTCTGGTTTTAGTGGTGTGCTATGGTGCCCAGAGGTGCGCCAGACAGCTAATGAACAAGAGTTTATTCGCCGCTTTGAAACCGTCTTCTTTAGCCCCTTGGCGATGATTAATGCCTGGGCAGATGGTGTTACACCGTGGGAAAAAGGGCCAGAGGTGGAACGTATCTTTCGCCTTTATGCCGGGCTGCGAATGCAGCTTATGCCATATCTTTATAGCGCATTCTGGCAGATGCACGAAACGGGCTTACCTGTCGTGCGCGCTTTAGTGATGGATTGGCCTCATGATCGTAACACTTACGCTGTAGATGATGAATTTATGTTCGGCCCCTCCATCTTGGTAGCTCCGATTATTTCCGGCACCACCCGCAGCATCTATTTACCCACCGGACAATGGACAAACTGGTGGACAGGTGAAACGATTACAGGCGGGCGGCGCATTAACTATGAGGCGACACCGGATCGTCTTCCCCTCTTTGTGCGGGTTGGTAGTATCATTCCTATGCAGCCCGTCATGAGCTATGTTGGTGAGAAACCAGTAGATACTTTGACACTGCGTGTTTTTCCGTCCCAAGAGCCGTTTTCTTCTGTCGTTTATGATGACGATGGAACGACCCTGAATTACGTTCAGGGTCAGAATGTGCGTATTCATTCTGCTGGTGCTCCTACCTCCAAAGGTATATCTCTCTCAATGAGCGCACCGCAGGGCAACTATAGACCTGAGTGGAACCATGTGCAATGGGAAGTGCAAGGCATGGGAATAATCCCACGCCGTGTATTATTGGGCCGCAGCGTGTTAAAGCCGTTGGCTTCAGACGCAGAGAATGCTGTCAGAGGCTATACCTATGATGCCACAACTCATCTGCTGCGTATTGTGGTGCCCTTTGGTAAAGCACAAACGATACACATAATATCCTAAATAAAGTGAGTAAATTATGGAAAAGAGACAATTAGGAAGAACGGGTTTTGAAGTTTCGATATTAGGAGTTGGTGGTCATACCTATCCGGTGGGAGAAGGCAAGAATGACTTCTGCAACCACGATGAGCGAGCGCAACTGATCCGGCATCTAGTTGATGCTGGTGTGAACTATTTTGATACGACTTGGACAAATGAAGCCGAATTGTTAGCTGACTCCTTGCGCCGCGCTGATATTCGAGAACCGGTGTATGTGTCCTTACAATATGTGGATGGCATTTCTGATCCGAATTGGCGTAAGCGATTGCGCGGCGAATTAGAAACCCGCCTGAAAATTATGGGTTATGACCGCGCTCCCCTGTTTATTATGGGCGTCGGTAATAATCGGCCACCATTCTCGGAAATTATGGCGGCTTGCGAAGCTCTTCATGCGCTTAAAGCTGAGAGTATGATTCAAAACATTGGGGTGAGTTGCCATGAGCTAACAGCATTCGATAGCATTGCGACGATTATCGAGCAAGCAGACTTAATTGACTATATGATGATCCGTTACAACTGGAAATATCAACGGGCGAACGAAAGACTGTTCCCGGTGGCGCATGAGCACAATGTTGGTATTGTGAACATGAAAGTCTTCTGCTGGGATTGTGGCCCAGATAACTGGGGGCGACGCATTAGCATGTTCGAGCCAACCGAGGCCGAGCAAACCTCTAACCACTCCGGCTCGCTCAATGCGGCCCAACGCTCGTTGCTCTGGTGCCTGCAAACTGCTGCCTGTGCTACGACGGTGCCTGCTATTAATGCAATGTGGGAAGCTGACCAGTTAATCCAGGCGGTAGAGACCGCAGAACCCAGTGTTGTCACAGATGATTTCGACCGCTATCTCAACCGGCTCTACGACCATGCAGAATTAAAGAACTTAGCCACTCACGCTCGAAGCTTACCGATCCGAGAGCGTGCCGCAGCATTGATGTCATAGCGGCACTTATCTTTTTCTATTCTGCACGCCCTTAATATCATATGGTTCGGCCCTTTATACCCGCGTTCCTCAAATCTATTCATGAATCAGGTGATGTGAAGGTGACCAACTGTTACAGGCTGCCACGCTGCGTCCAGCGTCGTAAAGAGCACATGAAAACACGAATCATCTTGCTTATTCTGCTATCACTATTGGCTGTTGTAGGAGCACCATCTTATGCATCTCCGGTAGTTCTGCAACAGAACTTTAATGGTGTGGGTGGCGCACCTTATCACCTCATTACCGGCGGAAAACAGACGCCGCGTATTTTGAATGGGGCTTTGCGCTTGTTAGATGGCGCACCGGATCAGGCTCATGTTGTGGTGTTTGATCGGAAGGCGCGTGGGTTATACAGTCACATTACTGCAACCTGGAAAATGCGTCTGCTGCCGGGGGCCGATGGTGCCTCCTTCATGCTGCTGAATACTCGGCAGTATGGCACCAAGGGCACGCCAGATTTTTATGGCTTTCAGAGTTGGGAAGAGCCTACTTTGCCCCAAGCGTTTGCTGTGGGTTTTGATATTTACAATCCACCTTCGGAGAATCCCTTTAATGCCGATGGCAATATCTACAACCGACCCCAACGTGAAATCTCACTGCACTGGAACGGGGCGGAAATCGTTAAGCGTTTATCCCCTGTCGAGTTTCGGGGCGAGGCACTGCAAGAAATTGGTGTCACCTTAGAATTTGTCACGGGCGGGGCCGAAGTCTCGGTGCGGGTGGGGCAGAAGGACGTTTATCAGAATTATTTCGTGCCAGGTCTGCTGCCCTTTGAAAATCGTGTGGCGCTGGGAGCGCGTAGCGGCAGCGTCACCACAACCTGTGACCTCAAGGATTTGCGTGTCGCCTATGAGCAGCCAATTCATGCTACTCTGCCTCCACTAGCGCTAACAGCGATTGACCATCAGGTGGTAGATGCCAAGCATTACCGCCAGTCACGTTTAGTGAACTTTCCCACTAATACTGATGCCATAGGGCGTATTGTGCTGACTCTGACGCTCAGTGAACCGCCGGGTGGCTATGATCCGTGGGATCGCAAGGGGGCTGTCTATGTTTATGATGAGCGAGGTGAACGTTTTGAGATTGTGCGCTTTATCACGCCCTATCATCAAGGCTTTACCTGGCAAGTGGATGTAACGGATTATCGTCCTTTACTATTGCGACAGAAGAAAGTGGAAGTCTGGTGCGAAACCTACGCCACCGGGTGGCTGGCGACGGTACATTTTGACTTCTATCCTGGCTCCATCGTGCATGGTGGCTATAAAGCTTACAAAGTGCAGAATTTATGGGTGGGAGAGCCAGAGATAGGTAATCTCGATAAACCTGTGACCAACTTCTTTGTGCCGAAGACTATCAGCCGAGACCCTGACGCGGCTGTCATGAAGCTACGCTTTACCGTCACCGGACACGGCATGGAGCCAAACAGCCGTAATGCTGCCGAGTTCATGCCCTCGCGCCGCACCGTTACGCTTGGTAATCACTCCTGGGACAACCTCTTGTGGAAAACGGATAATTACCTCAACCCCTGTCGCCCCCAGGGGGGCACCTGGAAATTTGACCGTGCGGGGTGGGGGCCAGGCACTATCGTGGCACCGTGGGATATTGATATTACATCAGCCTTAGCGCCAGGCCAGACGAGCAAGTTGAGTTACACCCTTGAGCCATATGTCAATGAAAATCGTGGCAAGACCTATGCACCAACCCATTGGGTTGAATCCCAGGTCATTTACTACCGGCGCGTGAAGTAGAATGAAGTTTTCCTTGTTGGAATTGCTATTGCTGATGTGCCAGTGCTACGGCGTCTTCAAACTCGCTGGAATCCAGGATTTCTCCTAACTTCGCCATTAATCGAGATGGCGTGTGCGTGCGTGTGGTGCCGATGGGAATGCCAGTGCGCGGGTTGACGTGGGCTGGCCAACTGCCGTCGGAGCTTTGGGCAATTTTTAACAAATGCGCCCAGTGCAGAACGGGGCCAAGATAGGCTTCGTCGCTGTGATACTGGGCGCGTTTAATTAACTTTTCCGCGATGGCAACGACCCAATCTAATGCAAGCTCTTCTACATTCTCTGATGGCAGTGGGAAGAGATGATAAGCCCAATCCGTGGGAGCTTCGACAAACTCTATATCATGCTGCATCGTGGGCTACAGAGATACGCTATTAGGCGAGCTTAAAGCCATCGGCAGCCGCAGCCTTGGAAGCGGCGGCACCCACATTTTCTTCAAACATCTCAAAGTTGCCTAAGCGGGCAACACAGGCGTCGAAAATCCGATGACCATCCGCGCCTTGTTGGGTCAGCACATGCCGGAATAGCGCGCGGCCCACTTTGCCACTGGCTTTAAGTTCTTCCTGCCGTGCCGTATCGCCATTCATTTTGCCGTAGTTTCTGGCACAAACTTTCATGGCCGTCATGCCAATGCCCGCTTTATGGGCTTTCTCATAGATTTCGTTGAGTTGGGGGTCAGCTTTGTAACTATAGAAGAGTTGGATGCTATCAATGAGTCCCTCATCAATAATAGCGCCAATGATTTCGGGGTAGGGCACAAAGTCGTGTTGGCTGACACCGAAATACTTAACCTTGCCTTCTTTCTTGAGGCGGTCAAAGGCGCGATGGGTGCCCCGCTTCTGCTTCATCGCCTCCACCGACTTCCAGCCAAAGTGTGCTCGGAAAATATCGTAGTAACCCAGACCATTGTTTTTTAAGGATTCGGTAACCTGGTTGTAGGCTTTCTCCTCATCATCCGGGTTGTTCGGTGTCGAATCTACGGTAATGTCGGTGTAATACGATTCACGCGGCAGTTTCTTAAATTCCTCCGGCATACTGCGCCAGTAGCCCGCTTTATGCACAAAGTTGATCCCTAAATCGAGGGCAGGCCCATACAAGTCGCGGCTCCAATCCTGGGAAATGACAATGGGGGTAATTTCCATCTTGCCCATGCGCGTGCCGAGTTGACGACGCGGTAGTTTGCCCAGTTGATCGTTAATCGCCTCGGCTGCTTCGACTTTTTGTGCTGGCGTTAGGTGAAAACCCTTGAACGCAGCCGCGATCAATCCACCCCTCACAGTTGCCGCGCCCAAAACTTGGACAAACTCACGACGATTGAGCGTGCGAATCGCGCGGCGCTCCTCCTGCGGTTGTTGCATTTCCATAAGACCCTCCTTGGGATACCGAATTTATAATGTCAGCACGACGAGCCGTATTTAAGGTTACGATTGCCCGGATGGGAGTTCCTGGGGGCCAGCCAGATCAACACGCTTCTTGAACTCTGCTTTGGTTTGAGCATACTCAGCGTCTTTGCCCTGCTCTTTGCGCTCCTGCCAGTTTAAGCGCAGAAATCCATCTAAGGGCTGTTCCTTGGGTTGGTTGTAATTGCGGTCTTCCTGGAAGGTGTAGACCACAATCGAATGATCCGGCAAAACCGGGCAGTGATATTCACAAATACCACAACCTGTGCAGAGCTTTTCATCAACTGTTGGCACCCGCTTAATACGACCCTTATTGCCAGGATCAGTAATTGGTCGGCTGGGGTCTTTGGGCAGAGTATCATCATAGGTATCGCGGAAAACAACGGCGGAATAGGGGCAAACCTCAGCGCAGACTACACAATCCCGTCCACCGTTCCAGGCGATACAAGTACTATGATTGACGTTAGCCAACCCCATCTTAATCTTGTAACGCTTATCCTGCCAGGAGAAAGGCCGAATCGCGCCGGTAGGACAGACATCGCCGCAGGAGGTGCATTTTTCAGCACAGGGGCCAATGCTGGGCACCAGTATCGGTGTCCAGATACCTTCTGGCCCGGTTTCCATCATGGCGGGTTGGAGGGCATTGGTTGGACACACGCGCATACACTCCGCGCAACGGGTGCAGGCAGAGAGGAACTCACTTTCCAGTAATGCCCCCGGTGGCCGCATCGCTTTGTTGTTACGCGGGTAGCGGCGCATATTACCCAAGTAGTTGCTAGCGTGCGATTTAGCGGTGATGCCCCACAGGATGCCCGCTCCCAACGCGGCGACAACCCGCCGCCGCCCTAAGTCAATAGAGGTCTGTGGCTCTGGCCGGGGCGCAGTGCCGGGTTTGTTTAGGCGCAACGCTTCGCGCACAGAGGCCGGAGTTTTCGCTTGAATCTGAATCACATCAGGCGGACAGATAGCCTCGCAACGGAAGCACTGAATACATTCGCTAATGGAATGCTCAATCGGCTCCGTCGCTTTGCGATCCAGATTTTCATAGCATCCCATGCGACTTTTAATTTCGCACTTTTTGCAGTGGATGCAGCCATCGGCTTTCACATAATGGCGCAGCCATGACACCCGCGAAATAACAGCCAGCAAACCACCATAAGGGCAAAGATTGCGGCACCAGAAGCGTTCCTGATAGGACGACAGGGCAATGATGCCAATGAAGATGAGCAGGACGGGAAAGGAGTTATAATAGACCAGATGGGGCAGGTGCCAGTTATTAATCTCCCAGCCAAAGGCCCGATAAGCACCCCGGCTAAGTCCAGCGTGATCCGCCGCATTAAGCAACCCGTTCCACACATAAGCGAAGGGGCCATAGAAGCAGAAAGTGAAGGTGCGTGTTACAAGGGAGAGGGGATCGCCAAAAGCCAGAATATCTACCCCGAAAACGATGGCCCCTAAGCCAACGATGAGATAGATATATTTCCAGTTGCGAAATTGCCGGGTTTCCTCGCGTTGCTGTTTGCTGGCGAAAATGCGCCCTGGACGATAAAGCAGGCGGTCGGAAATGTCAATAATAGTGCCAAGGGGACAAATCCAGCCACAGAAGATACGTCCTCCCCAGAGTGTCAAAAGCAGAATGAATATTCCCGGCCCGATGGCGTAAACCGCCACATGGTGCGAGGCGATGCCATTCTTAAGCGTGTTCAGGAAGTCCAACGACATGAAGAGGTTCTTCGGCACGCCCAGCCACGACTGGGAATTGACGGTGGTCAAGAAGAAGAACAGCACGAACAAGCTCAGCGTGAAGAGTTGTGTAAAGCGGCGAAAGAAGATGATGCGATACGCCCCAACATTGCCAGGCGACTCAGCCATTTTACGTTTCTCTTCGGCGGTAAAAACGCGCTTCGTCGAGACAATTTCTTCGGGGGTAATGAGTCTAATATCTTCAACGGCCATGCTGCTTCCTTTTTAACCTAACCCCAGTCCCCCTTCCCGATGCGGGAAGGGGATGTCCGGGGCACACTGCTGGGTGAGACTCAAAATTTCAGTTTAGTAGCAGACGTATTGAATTTCACTTCTGAACTAATCCCATTAAAACGAAGAGAACAGCCGTCCTCTGACACCCCTTCCCCGCGTCGGGAAGGGGGACGGGAGTTAGGTCATGCCTTCGGGCCAGCTAAATGCTTGATTTTGAGTTTGTCCCAATCCATTTCGCCACGCCCTAAATCCGCTGCAATGCGCAGGTGCGGTACCATGTCAGGTGTGATGCCCTTGACCGTCAGATATTGGGTGCAATAGGAATCTACAGCCACCGGGTCAACACCAGCGACCACCTGATGCGGAGTGGTGACTTCACCTGGCCCTTTGGGGCCGCGTGTCTGCAAGACGCGCGTCGCATCGGCCAGAATGAGGGTCGGGCGCAGGGCCATGTTTAGTTCGGCAATGCAATCGTGCAGGCCATAGCGATGATAATCTTTGCGATTCCAGATATTCCCCATCAGCTTTTTCATCGAGATAGTGATGGTGGCCGCTTCATGATCTTTCACAATCGGGATGCAGATAAAGCTGTCGGCGTCCAGGATTTCTCGTGGCAATTTCTGCATGATGCGGTTGGTGTGGTGAATGGCGGTATAAGGTGTGCCATCGCCTGTCTTGGCTGGCACGAAGGCGGGAATATCCACATCCTTATACATCTCCATATCGGTGGGCGAGAGCAGGGTGGCTTTCGTGCCCTGCACGGCTTTGTTCGCGCCGCAGGTTTCAAAGGCCATGCTCCAGTCGTCGAGGGTGTAGTCAATGCAGGTAATTTTGGCAGCCCCCGCGCGTTCGCAGAGCTGCACCACAGCTCGCAGCACGTCGGGATGAGTAGCGGCGGCTTGCTCCGGGGTTCGCATCCAGCCCATGTTCGGGCTGAGCACCACACGGTCGCCCTTTTTGACGAACTTTTCGATGCCGCCCAGTTCATTAATGGCGCGTTCGGTGATGGCCGCATAATCTTTGGGGCCACCTTCCACCACAGCGAGGTCTACGTGCTCGGCTTTAGGAGCCGGGCGCAGGCGTGGTTGAGCGATGCTATCCTGGTCTACGAAAGTGAGACCATAGAGGCCCCCCAGCAGGGCGGCCCCACCTGCGACTTCCAGGAATTTGCGTCGTGTCACTTGCGCCGGGGTTTCGGCTGGTTTCTTGGAACTCGACTTCTTCGGTCTTGGCTTTTGCTGGCCCCGCGCGGCTGGCTTATCTGATTCCATGCAGGTGCCTCCTCTGGAACGGCTATAAACACCCGGTTCAGGAGCAGCGAACCGAGGTATGACTGAGGGCAGACGGCTCTACTGACTTCTATTTTACCTTGGACACGGTCTGCTTTACAAAGTTTTGTGCCTGGGCTGCGTCGCGGGCGCGAATGACTCCCACCAAATTCTTGCCCTTCATGGCGACAACCACATTCTTCGCGTATTTATCGCGGACACTGAAAGCGGCATTGCCGATGCCTGCGACGGCTTTCATGCCCGTGCCGCTCTTTTCAAAACCACGGTACGCTTCCAGTGCGCCTTTGGCGGCTGCCGGGCTGGGATATTGCGCAATAAAGACTTCCGCGCCCATCCCCAGGCTGGGGTAGCGAGCCGTGATAACATTGCTCAGGAAGCTATGCCCGGCATAATTCTGACGGACATACTTTTCGCTGTGCGCTTGCCGACCGGGAGGCAACGCCTGCACGACGGCTGGAATAGCGGAAGAGCCGCTAATGCGGGCTGCTGTCGCTTTGGCAAAAGCCATCATTGCCGCTTTGTTGGCGGGCGTGGGCTGAAAAATCGTGGTGCGTACCACATAACGGCCCTTCCAGAAGTTCAACCCCGTCTGCTGAATCATTACGCCTTCCGCGCCAAGCTTCATCGGTTTGCCACTAATTCGGTCACTGCCAAACAGTCCATAAGCATTGAGCGGATTGCTCATATCGAAAATGGTCACGGTCAGCGCGGGGCGCGATTGATTCGAGGGAGCAAAAGAGGCATTGGCGCAACCAACAAAAGCAAACTCTTTTACCGCTTCGGCTTCGCCATCAATGAGGTCAAACAAGTTGTTGCCATTATACAGGGCCGTTTTGCCAAGTTGTTTCCAGCCTTTGACCGCCGTGGCAGGCGGCACGACACTCTGCACACTGGCAGCTTTGACGCTGTGATCCACACCGGAAGCGGCCCAAAAACTTGCAACTAACGCTAATATCCGAAGACCGAAATTTAAACGTTTGTCCACTTGTGTTATTGTTCCACGCATCAATTGGCTCCTGAGATAAAATGGGGACGACAGTGTAGGAGAGACTTCAGTAAAAGCCCCTGAGAGTTGGTAATTATATTAACAGAAATGCTCTCTAATTGAATCTAGAGTATGTGCCATATACTGAGCCACTATTTCAATATGACAGGTTCGTTGTTATATTGAATAATCACGTCTATGGTTTATACCCCTGATAGCAGTCTGGCCCGCTGGAAACTCTTAGCTCGCGCTGATGTGCTGGTGGGCAGCGCCGTATCGCTTGTCCTCATCATCGGCTCATGGTGTCACTGGCTGCCCCTCGGACTGACGGAAGTTTTTGGTTTTGTGACAGGTGGCATCTGCGTTTGGCTCACCGTTAAAGAAAACGTATGGAACTGGCCCCTTGGTATCGCCAATGATATTTTCTTTGTCTTTCTGTTTCTCTCCAGCCGCTTGTATGCGGATATGACGTTGCAGGTTGTCTACATCATTCTGGGTTTGCTGGGCTGGTATTGGTGGCTTTATGGCGGCGAACAACATAAAGAATTGCGAGTCGGCACTGCTGACACCGTGACACTGGCGATAGTAGCGGTATTGGTGGTTATCTCAACCGTAGGTATGACCGTGTTTTTAACGCATGTCAAAGACTCGGCTCCGTTTTGGGATGCACTGACAACAACTCTCAGCTTGGCGGCGCAGTATCTATTGACTCGCAAATTGATTGAGAACTGGTACCTGTGGATTATGGCTGATTTGATTTATGTACCATTATACGCTTCAAAGCATCTGTTTCTTACAGCTATCTTATATGCCCTATTTCTTTGCATGTGCCTGGCAGGACTATCGCAATGGCGGAGAACATGGCTGGCTCAAAGAGATGTAGCATTAGCCATCAGTTGAAGAGATCGTATCTATTAACTAGGGAGTGTTGTGGCGACCACCGGGGTTATTGTTGGCAAGTTTTATCCACCACATCGCGGGCATAAGCATCTGATTGATACGGCGGCATCTCAGGTGGAGGAATTAACGGTTATCGTCTGCGACCATCCTTCGCAAACCATTCCCGGCGAGTTGAGAAGGCAATGGCTGCGCGAGATTCATCCCAACGCCCGTGTTTTGGTGATTGATGACAGATATGATGAGAACGACAGTGCAGTGTGGGCGAAAAATACCATTGGCTGGTTAGGTTATGTGCCAGATGTAGTCTTTACTTCCGAAGACTATGGCACACCCTTCGCGGCGTGCATGGGATGTCGCCATGTCCAGGTGGATAAAGCCCGCGTCACCGTGCCTTGCTCCGGGACGATGATTCGCCAACGGCCTTTAGCCAACTGGCAGTTCCTGGAGCCGCCCGTGCGCGCTTACTTTGCTAAACGGGTGTGCGTGGTGGGAGCCGAATCTACGGGCACGACCACAATGGCCCAAGCGTTAGCCAAACACTACGATACCATCTGGGTGCCGGAATATGGGCGTGAGTATTGGGAAGAGAAAATCCGCCACTACGACATGAATAAGGTGCCTTGGCAGAGCGAAGAGTTCACTTACATTGCGGAAGAGCAGTGCCGCCGTGAGGACGAGGCCGCGCGACAGGCTAACCGGGTCTTAATCTGTGATACCAATGCCTGGGCGACCCGCCTATGGCATGAGCGGTATCTCCATTATCGCTCGCCTGAGGTAGAAGCCGTGGCAGCCCAGCAGCACTATGATCTCTATCTTCTAACAGATGTAGACATTCCCTTTGTGCAAGATGGCACCCGCGATGGGGAGCATATCAGGCTGGCGATGCATCACCAATTTGAAAAGGAGTTGCAGGAGCAATCAACACCTTATGCTTTACTGTCTGGCCCACACGAGCAACGCCTGCAAGTTGCTATCAAGTTGATAGATGCACTGCTGGAAGAAGCTTAAGATAACGAACTGGATAATAACCCGGCGAATGGATTCACGGCTCCGGGCGTGCCGCCGACCGTCCCGCTCCGGGGACGGAGAGTCTAAATGGAATGTGCCGTCCGCGCAGGCCGGGTGCCCTCTGGGCGGATCGGCCACAGGCCATGAGCCGCGGTTTCAACCGCCGGGTTGTGGTGAATGAACCCATTGGATGTTCTAAATACTCTATACCGTTAGCGTTACTCATGCAAAATCTTCCACAATCCGGCCACTAAAAATATCGTCAGCAACGCCGTGAACACAGCAATAATTGACCCCAGGAACAGCCCGCAGATGGCGGCTAAATTGAAAAGCTTTTCTAAAGCGATGACGGCACTTTCATAAACGGTAGCGCCTATTTCCTTCAGGCGAACCTGAGTGTTTACTTCGTGGAGGGGTGAGTCTTGCCTCCAACCTATCATAGTCCAGTCTCCCCTTAACCTTTGAGTGGCGAGTTCAAACTGTGGTGTATGGGTGCTATGATGTGGTGTTGCGATTGGGGACTGTGATGCAGTGGTGTAGTGGAGGCGTGATTGTGCAGAATAGATGCCCGTCAAATTTTCGGCGAAGATTAGCCTTAATTGGCACTAATAAGGGACATTCTGCGGCGTTGCAAGAACATATTACGTTCGCCTAGCTTATCCATTTCCTGAGTAATCATTGCCTGACGAACTTGCAGGGGCAAGCGTCTATCTTGGATGGGGTCACGCCGGTCGGATCTGCGGCGACCTGAATCACTGAGCGTAGCCCGCGCGTTGTCTTGATGAGGATTAGGATCGCTACGCTGCTCCCGCTGACTCCATTGTCGGCGATCAGCGCAGAGGCGACGGTCATAACCACTGCGCCGCTCCGCTTGCCGCCGATTAGCCTCCGAGCTATGCCATTGGAGCAGTACCGTCATCTCTTCGAGGAGAACGCGACTCCGCTGTCGCACTGTTTGTAATTCACTATTGATCGTGTCTAGTTCAGTATTCATGGTCTGTGATTCACCATATATGTGCATATTTTATCCTGGTACGGACATTGTAAAAACTTACTAAACTAGGCTCCGCAAATTTACCAGCTCGTCAATTGCACTTACTGGTAAGATACAGATGCAAAGTGCGCGCCATAGGAGAAGTTAAGGCAGATTACCTCCAAGCCAAATCTTCCTGCAAAGTCTTTACCAACTGCTGAGCCATGATCTCATGGGTTTTGCGGCTGGGATGCCAGTCTGCACCGATGCCGTTTTTCAAGTCCTGCGTGCCAAAGTCAATGAGATGCACCTTAGTGTCACCCGCCGCTTTGCTGTCGGCCACTACCTTACCCAAGTAGTCTCGTACTGTGGTGAGCGGCTTATTTGGCCCCCAGTCGCCCATCATCGTGCCAATGGCGCAGTAGATTTCCGCTTTGGGATAAAGCTGGCGTAACCGGCCAATGAACCCCTTATACGCACCCGTCCAGCCTGCTTCGTCCGGGTTCTCTTTGCCAAAATCGTTGGTTGCCAGATTGATGAGCACTACATCAGGAGTCCACTGCGTAAAATCCCACTTGCTGCCGGGGTCGAGTGGTAGAGCGCGGCCATAGAGTTCCGGCATCGTATTGTCGGGCCACATTTTCTTGCCCGACCAGGCAATGCAAGTGTAATCGGCACCCAAAGCGCGAGCGGCAATCGCTCCGTAGGTGTAATAGGCATTCTCTGTTTTGAGAGAAAAGTGTTCCTGCTGATTGGGGGCTTCATTGCCATAGCCGCAACTAATGGAATCGCCTATAATTTCAAGCCGTCGCTGGGGTGCCTGTTGTGGTAACAACTGACCGCCTTGATTAAGCTGAAAGCCCAATATCTGCGTCGTGCCCACAAAGGATTCGGTGCATTTAACCAGGCGTGCCGTATGCTCTCCTGCTGGTAATCCGGTAGCGACGGCATAGGTGGGTTGCCCCTCTTGAGGCTCAAGAACGGTTGTCGGTTGCCCATCCACTTCAACTTGCCAGCGGTCGTGGCCTTGCTCATTCAATCTCACATTTAAATCTGTGCCCCGAAATTTTAAGGCTACAGTACTGGCAGGCCATTGACAGCGCGGGCCGGTTTGGGCACGCTGATCGAAGCGGCCAATATAGCGGATATTAGGGTCATTCGCGGCAATGGCTGTGGGTAAAGCGTTAGTATCTGCTCCTAGCGCACGCGGAACCTGCGTTGCAAAAGTGACAGCCCCAATGATGGAAACAGCAGTGAGGGTAAAGAGACGATGGAATTTATTGGACATAAACGTGTTCTGAGACCGTACTATGATATAAGGAAAATCAGCAATAGCAATAAACAGTATATTGATTTCCCACCTCCCTTGCAGTAAGAACAATGGTCATGAAGATTACTCGCATTCGCTGCTATGCGCCGCCCAAAAGCAATCCCACCTTTAACCAGAGCAACTTCCTGGCTACGGTGGAAACCGATGCTGGTATTACAGGTATTGGCGAGGGCGGCACCAGAGATACCCTGGAACAGTGTGCCGGGGTGCTGATTGGGCAAGACCCGACTCGTATTGAATATTTGTGGCAGTTCTTATATCGCGGCTACTTCTATCCCGCAGGCCGGGAGAAACTTCATGCCCTCGGCGCACTCGACATGGCCCTGTGGGACATAAAAGGTAAAGCGTTAGGCGTGCCAGTCTATCAACTGTTGGGCGGCCTGACACGTAGTTATATCGAATGCTACTCCACAGGCTTTCCCCCGCACGGTAGCCTGGGCGAAACTGCACACACTTGCCTGGCTGCCGGATTTCGAGCTTTTCGCACGGCGGTCGCTGACTCCGGCAACGGCATCTTTGATGCCCGTCGGATGGTAGATCAAACCCTGGTGAACTGCCAGGAAATCCGTGAGGGTATCGGCCCGACAGGAGATTGGGCGATAGATTTCCACACGCGCCTCGACTTGGCTGACGCTATACACTGTGCAGATTTGATAAGGGAGCTTAACCCGCTTTTTGTGGAAGACCCTCTGCGCAGCGAAAACCCTGCGGCCCTGGCCGCATTTCGTGCCCAGGCGCGGGTGCCCGTGGCTGTCGGCGAACAGTTTGGCGACCGCTGGGATATTAATGAGTTAATCGAGCGGCATCTGCTGGATTATGCGCGGGTCACTTTGCCCAACGTTGGGGGCATCACCGAAATGGTGAAAATTGCCGCTCTGTGTGAGACGCATTACATTGGCCTCGTGCCTCATTTCACTGGGCCAGTCTCGCTGGCCGCGTTAGTGCATGTCTTAGCCACATTCTCTGGGCCAGCCATCCAGGAAGTTGTCGGCACCGGCCCGACGCCATCACCCACTATCTTTACCGGGTGCGACTTCCACGACGGCAAACTCTGGCCCAACGCGCGCCCCGGTCTGGGTGTCGAGTTCGATACCGAGCAGGCACAACTGGTAGCTGAGATTACAGAACCCTATGCCCCGATACCTGTGTTCCACCGACCTGATGGTTCTTTGACGAACTGGTAATGGCGGATGCCCTTCTTCTGGTTACCCTTGAGCGAACCAATTGTTCCAGAGTGACATCAAACACACTGGGCAATGGTGTATGGCCCAGCATCTCACCAAATCCATCAAGGATAAAGCCATGAATGTGTCACGAGAGAGTCGCCAACTTAAACAGTTGCGAGAAGAGGATATTCTTAAATATCAGCGTGCCCTACAACTGGATGCCAATAATGCCAGCTTTCATGCTTTGTTAGCCGATAAGTATCTCGAAGCGGGGCGGCGTGATGAGGCCATTCAGGAATTTCGCACGGCCATAGGACTCAGCCCGGAGGGACCGCAGACGCAGCAATGGAAATTGAAGTTGCGTCATGCTATAGATGCCCCAGCGCGGCAAGAGAATTTTAACTTTACTGTCTGTAGCAACTGCCAGGCAGATCAGCCAGCGGGCACGAAAGTATGTAGTCGTTGTGGCGCGACGATGCACATGAGTTTTGGAGAGTGGCTGATGCGGCCAGAAAACTTCAAGCCCGTGGTGCGTCAAACGATAGTGGCAGGCAGCATAGCCCTGCTGCTGCTGACAATCTTCTCCTCATTATCCATCGAATGGAAAGCCTGTGTCGCGTGTGGCACTGTCATCGTCGGTGGGTTCTCTTTCCTCCGTTACTTAGGACAGTGACCTCACACTGATTTAACTGCCTTCTCTTCTGGGCGTCTAACAAGGTTCATTTTGGGTAAGCTATCATTAAATCATTGCCAGAAAGCCACCCAATAATATGATAACCTCCGCATTGGACGTGCTAAGCCCATCTGCTGTTTGCATACTTGACTATAGCTTAAAGACTACTGGCACTTCTAAGTTACCTAAATGCAGGCGATGCAAGATGCGAATCGTCTGGATGATCTTTAGTGCCATGCTACTGCCCCTCCATCTGTGGACGGCTTGTACCTGGGCGCAGGCAGACAGGCTACCCCACACGACTTTGGCTGATACCCCTAATAATACAAGGCAGAGGACGCAGTCCGCGCTGGCTCCCCCGGTGCAAATGACGGCGGAGCAAGATCATCAAAGGATGATGCGCCTGTTGGGTATCACGGCGCTGCGACCGGGGCCAAGTGGTGACCCGAAGGCACCCAATGCGGCCAATGCCGATGAAGCCAAAGCGAACCCGTATCCGAAACTGCCTGACCCCTTGGTGTTACAGGATGGGCGACAGGTCACCTCGGCAGAGTTATGGTGGAATGTGCGTCGTCCCCAAATCGTCGAAGACTTCAATCGGGAAATCTATGGCCGCCTGCCCGAAAACCTGCCTCCGGTGAACTGGGAAGTCACCAACACCACTAAGGAAATGAATGGCGCGGTGCCCATCATCACCAAACAACTGGTGGGGCATGTGGATAACGCGGCCTATCCGCTCATCAAGGTAGACATCCGGCTGACCTTGACCACTCCGGCCAATGCCACTGGCCCGGTGCCCGTCATCATGGAGTTCGGTTTTGCCGGATTTGGCGGCGCAGGTATTCGGTTTGACAATGGCGCAGTTGGCAATGCTGGCCCCACCTGGCAACAACAGGTTCTCGCCAAAGGATGGGGCTATGCTATCCTTGTTCCGACCAGCTATCAGGCCGATAATGGCGCTGGCTTAACGCAGGGCATTATTGGCTTAGCTAATCAGGGCCAGCCCCGTAAGGTGGATGACTGGGGTGCCTTGCGTGCCTGGGCGTGGGGAGCCAGCCGCGCCCTCGATTATTTTGAGACGGACAAAGCGGTGGATGCTAAACAAGTCGGGATCGAGGGACTCTCACGCTATGGCAAAGCGGCTTTAGTGGCGATGGCGTATGACCCGCGTTTCGCTATTGGCTTTATCGGCTCATCTGGCGAGGGTGGCGCTAAATTGCACCGCCGCAACTTTGGAGAAATGGTCGAAAGCGTGGCTTCGTCTGGCGAATATCACTGGATGGCAGGCAACTTCCTCAAATATGCCGGGCCGCTGACGGCGAAAGACTTACCGGTGGACTCTCATGAACTGATTGCCCTGTGTGCGCCGCGCCCGGTATTCATTAGTGCTGGCTCGCCACTGGTGGAAGGGAACTGGGTAGATAGCAGAGGGCAGTTTATGGCCGCTGTCGCCGCTGGCCCGGTGTACCGACTGCTGGGCAAAAAAGACCTGGGCACCTCAGAAATGCCACCCATTGAAACAGCACTCATAGATGGCGACTTGGCCTTTCGCCAGCATAGCGGTGGACACACCACTGGCCCGAATTGGCCGACTTTTCTGGCCTTTGCCAGCCGCTACCTCAATGGCTCAACTGTTGCTGCGGGGCATGGTTAAAGGTCTTAATAAGAACCCGTCAGCGGATGGGTTGCCTGCCACTCTTTACGGTACTGCGGGATCAACAAGTGATCGGCAGCCGGGCAGTTAGTGGCCCGTAGTTGCTGGGCATCCCACTCTAACTTCTGTCCAACTCGATAGGCCACATTGCCTAATAATGCAGTTTCCGTGAGCATTCCGCCGTAGGCGAAGTTACAGGTGGTCTGGCCGTTATTTCTGATTGCCTCGAACCATTCATTATAATGCCCGATGGATTCAGGAATCGTGGGCGCGGGTGCCTTGAAGTCTTTGAAGTCGGCTTCGGGTAGTAGCACGCGACGGTCATAGTCGGCCAGCAGCATTCCCTTATCCCCGATAAACAACGTGCCATCGCCCCACTTTGGCAGTTTGCCCTGGTCGAAGAGAGCCGGGCGTTTGCCGCCTTGATACCAGGTGAGTTTCACGGGCGGCTGTGCTCCACGCGCCGGAAACGTGTAGTGTACAATCAGCCAGGCCGGTGTAATTTCGGGACTGACGGGCGGGCCTTCGGCTTCCACCGTCAGGGGATGCTGTAAGCCCAGTGCCCAAAAGGATAAGTCCATGTGGTGGCAAGCCATATCACCTAATGTCCCACCGCCGAACTCCCACCAACCGCGCCAGTTCGCAGGGAGATAGGCCGGATTATAGGGGCGATAGGGTGCAGGCCCCAGCCACAAATCCCAATGCAGGTTCGGCGGCACGGGCGGCGTGCCCGTGAGATTCTCTGTGCCGACCCAGGCGCGGTCTGACCACACATGAGATTCGCGCACAGCTCCGATGGCCCCACTGCGGATCAACTCCACCACGCGGCGGTAATTGCTGGTGGAGTGAATTTGAATGCCCATCTGCGTCACCCGCTTATGCTGGCGCGCGGTTTCAGCCACCCGTCGGGCTTCGGCGACGGTGTGGGTGAGCGGCTTTTCGCAATAGACATGCTTACCCATCTGCAAAGCCGTTAGGGTAATAGGCGCGTGCAGATGGTCGGGGGTGCTGACGACAACGGCGTCAATGTTCTTTTGATCCAGAAGGCTGCGGAAGTCATTATAGATTTTGGCCTGTGGGAACCGCTTATTGGCGGCAGCGAGGTAGTTATCATCTATGTCGCATAGTGCCACAATATTCTGCGATGAGACGCCATCGAGATTCGCGCCGCCACGATTCGCTACCCCAATAACACCAATGTTCAGTTTGTCGGTGGAATTATTTTTTGGTGCAGTGGATACCGGCCCTGTTATCTCCTGGGCAAAAGCTTCGCTTCGTGTGAGCCAATAGGCCGAAGTTGCCAGAGCAGAATTTTGTAAGAAACGACGACGGCTAAAACGTGCAGGCATAATGCTCCTCCTCTTCCATTAAGCCCAGCAAAGATGGCCTATGGAGGTCTCTTAATCGCGCGGGCGGGGTTCATTGAGCTAAGAGTGACGTGGATTCAGGCGCGAGTATAAAACGCCATAGCCACAGTGTCAATCTCATAGCACTAACCAGAGAGAAGAAACGACTGCCGTGGCATTAGTCTATTAACGATGCTTTCCTGAGCTTTTCCCAGGTCTTAACATCTACGCGACGCACCGCGCCGTTATAGAGTAGGACTGCCCGTAAATCGTCGGGTGCTGGTTGCGCCTCGTAAAAGACAACCATGCTGGCGCTTTTGCGCAAGTGTTCCCGCTTACGATTAGAAAAGAGTGGATTGGCCTTGTAGGGTTGATTCGTGCCCGGTTGGGTAAAAATGGCCGCGTTCTCAGCGAAGGGTAACAGCGCCTTGCGTGCGGCAAAGGCACTTTCCATCGGCGGCATCACGTTCAGATACGCCGCGCTATAGGATGTTAATGCTTCAAAGATTTTGCGCAAGTAAATCAGCGACAGGTTTTGGTTAAAGGTAACAGAGAAATTGGCGGGATCAAGGGTAGGGCGGCGTACTGTGGCATCAAAAGAATGCACCCCGGTATTGCCCCTGGTCACGAGAGGGATCAACTCGCGGGTAGACAGCAGGGTTAACTCAAAGCGGTCATCACGGGTGAACTTGGGAGTGTTGCCAGTGACGGTTGAAATATATTCTGTGTTATCCAGCAAGGGGCTGGTGCGCGGGGCAAACTTGTAAACCACCAGGTATTCCTCATCGGTCAGCCAAACCGTGTCACCCTTAGTGAAATAAAAGGCTCCCCCATAATTTAACTCACGCCAACCCTGGCCAAAATCTTTATATTGCACCGTAAGGGGAAACTTCGCCCGCACAATATCGGCTAACCCCGTCGGTTCCAGTGGCGGTTTGGTGGGGCCGGGGTGAGCGTTACCACCGGCACTGCAAACGTAGCAGGCATTGCCGCTGTCGCAGCACTTGTTATGGCGGCGCTCACCACAGGTGTATTGGCGGTTACATCAGGCGTGTTCTGAGCCTGAGCACTGGTGGTCAATGTCGAAAGCACACTCAGTGACAGAATTACAGTCGTTTGTTGAATGTGCGTGTTGAGATACGAACGTATAGATTGAAGCATAAGAAACTCCCTGGATAATTAGTATGGTTATATTATGAATTTGTTATGGAGCCATGACAAGGGGTAATCATAAATTATTTTTGCTGTTCAATCATCACGCGAGAGGATAGGCTTATATTGGAAAATCCTCACAAACAGGTTTTAAAAGCACTTGGCCCAAGAATGGAGATTTAATGGATGTTATACGTTGGAAGGCTTTATTGATAGTGAGCATGATTTTGCTGATGGGTAAAGAGCGTGCCCTTTATGCTGCTCCAACCCAAGGTTTTGACCTGGCAGCGGTTACTGCGCGGTCGTTAGTTAGTGTTGGAGATACGGCGCGGCTGCAACGTGTTTTGGCTAAGGCACGGCACGGCGAGAACGTGACAGTAACCGTGATTGGTGGGTCTATTACCCAGGGAGCCAAAGCCACCAAGGAAGAGAACCGCTATGGCAATCGGGTGGCTCAATGGTGGCGTGAGACGTTTCCGCAGACGAAAGTAGAGTTTGTGAATGCTGGCATTGGTGCCACCGGATCGAATTATGGGGCGCTACGAGCGCAGCGTGATCTGCTATCGCATCGCCCCGACTTAGTTATCACCGAATACGCCGTCAATGACCCGAACGACCAAAGCGCGGCGGAGACGTTAGAGGGACTGACTCGACAGATTTTGGCGCAACCTAACCATCCCGCGTTGCTGCTGTTGTTTATGATGAATCAGAGCGGCGGCAATGCCCAGGAATGGCTCAGTAAGGTCGGAACTCATTACGAATTGCCGATGATTAGCTATCGAGATGCGTTATGGCCAGAAATACAGGCTAAGCGACTGAAATGGGAAGATATAAGCGCCGATGAAGTCCACCCTAATAATATGGGGCATGAGTATGCCGCAAAATTTGTCACTGACTTCTTAGCCACTGTCCTGAAAGCTTTACCCCCCGATGAGGGTCTACCCGCCACTAAAGTGATGCCGCCGCCGCTCTTTACAGACCTCTTTCAGCATGTGGCATTGTTCGAGGGTGAAGCCCTCAAGCCGACGCATAATAGCGGCTGGACACTGGATATGCCCAGTCATTCCTGGACAGCGGACGAGCCAGGTAGCAGGTTGGAATTCGATGTGGAAGGACAGGCCATTCTGTTAATGGATTGGCATTTTCGTGGCCCGTTGGGTAAAGCCAGGATGCAGATAGATGACAGGCCAGCCATCGTGCGCGATGGCTGGTTCGACCAAACCTGGGGTGGCTATCGTGCGACAACCGAACTGGCGCGTGGTTTAGCACCGGGTAAGCATCATGTGAGCATCGAAGTCTTAGAAGATAAGAATCCCCAGAGCACTGGTCACGAATTTCGCGTCTTCGGGCTGGGTGTAGCGGGTGTGGATGCGGCAAGTGCCGCAGCACAAGCCGTAACTGGACAGCCAACACAAGCAGCTCTCTCTGATGTAGACCGCTTCAATTATGTTTTAGGCACGCAGACTATTGGCGCAGCTTATCAATTTACCAATGAGCCGCGCTTAGTGGAAACCGCTCAGGCGATGCTGGCGATGGGGTCGAACGTTATCAAGTTTAAGATGGGCAAAGACTATTATGGTAAAGCGCACGAGAACGTCCCTGAACCTAATCCGGCGATTCATACCCTGACCGATTTAGCCCGTGATGAACCCGCGCATAAACAAGTCTTAGATATGCCTTTTGCTAATTACATCATCTGGGCCTATCCCTTCACGGGAGGGTGGTGGAGCAAAGGTTTTTCCAAAGAGGATCAGGCCAAAGAGTATAAAGAAATCTACGACTTTGCCTCTTATTTGCTAAAGACCTACAACGGTTCGGGCAAGACTTTCTATCTCGGCCATTGGGAGGGCGACTGGCATTTGCGCTCTGGCTACGATACCAAGACCGATGATAGCATTACTCCCACAGCAATTCAGGGTATGGCCGATTGGCTGAACGTGCGTCAAAAAGCAGTGGATGATGCCAAACGCGATACACCGCACCAGAATGTGCAGGTCTATAATTATTGCGAAGTCAATCTGGTGCAACTTGCCATGCAGAGACGGCGCACTGTTACGAACGATGTCTTGCCCAAGACGAATGTAGATTACGTCTCTTATTCCAGCTACGACAGTGGCACTAACCTGCGCCCGGCGCTTGATTATATTGAGTCCAAACTTCCACCTAAACCCGGCATTACTGGTAAGCGTGTCTTTATTGGTGAGTATGGATTCCCCGTTGAAAATCGCACGCCAGAAAAACAGGATGAATTATCACGTCAGGTAATGCGCGAGGGTTTGTCTTGGGGCTGCCCCTTTGTGTTGTATTGGGAGATGTTCAACAATGAAGTCACCAAAGACGGTAAGCAACGTGGTTTTTGGCTCATTGATGATAAAGGCAACAAGCAGCCGATTTACTTCACGCATCAACGTTACTACCAGTGGGCACGCCAGTATGTCGCTGACTTCAAGCAACAACACAGCCATTTGCCAACAGCCGCAGAGTTTAGCAAGGCCGCAGTTGCGTATTTTGAGAAGTGACCTAAGCCCCATTTTCCTTGGTGTCAGCTAACTGCTTGAGTTAATATCCATTGCACCCCATTCGCAAAGGATAAGCAGGCGATGAGCGCGCAAACTGCCACCTCAACATCTGTAGTTAAGTCCACTCACCTGATTGTGCCCGCAACAAGTGCTACAGCCGTGGCTGTTGATGGTGGCGTCACGCCACGCGTGGTTTTCTTCTCTTTGCTGCTGGCTTTCTTCTTTGGCTACATTGATCCCATTATTGACGCCAAGCTTGCCAACACTTTTTTGGGGGCGCAACATCTGCCGCCGGGCGCAGTGGGGGTGCTGATTGTCGTCCTGCTCTTTATAAATCCAGCCACGCGCCTGGCAGCACGACACATGTACTTTCCCTACTTATTGGTCGGCATGGGGCTGCTCTGCGCAGCATTTGCAGGGTGGCGTTATACCAACGGCGTAGATGGCCCTGGTGTGTGGACACCAGCGGCGATTGCGGCCCTCCTACTGGTCTGTGCTGCGATGGGCCGCCGACCTCTCTCCCGCAATGAAACTTTAGTGGTTTATGTCACCTGTCTGGTTTCGGTCTTGGTGCCAGGACATGGGGCAGAGAACTTCTTTATCCCAAACATGATGGGGCCATTTTACTTTGCGACGCGAGAAAATAAGTGGCTCGACTTTCTCCAGGCGCATACCCCGCAGTGGTTGACACCGGCTCTCTGGGTTGAGCATGGGCATCCCTATGGATTATTGGGACGCAAGTTAGTCGAGGGCTGGTATTCGGGTCATGCTGGCGTGCCTTGGGCGGCGTGGATTGTGCCGCTCCTGGTGTGGTGCGCTTTGATTCTCGCCCTCTATGTGATGCTGGCCTGCCTGGGCGTGATGCTGCGGGCGCAGTGGGCCGAGCATGAAGCCCTGGCTTTCCCACTCTTGCGCTTGCCAATGGAACTGACCGAAGATATGGATCGTGGCGATAAATACGGCACCTGGAGTCGCTTTTTGCACAATCCATTAACCTGGAGTGGTTTCAGCATTGCGGTCTTTATCCAAACGCTTAACGGTTTAAATTTTTACTTTCCTGACGTGCCCAAATTTCCACTCTCCATTGATACTGGCCCACTGCTCACGGAGCCGCCGTGGAATCAGATCGGCTGGACGCCGATTCAAATCTATCCCATTGCCATTGGCATTACTTATTTGCTGACAAGTGAAACATCCTTTTCCCTCTGGTTTTTCTTCTGGATAGTGCGCTTTCAATTGATCGCGGCCTACTTCTTCGGGTTTGTGCCTAACGCATTGCCCAATTCTGTCGGGGCAGGTGGTAAGCTTTTTATTGGCTATCAGCAAGTTGGGGTTTATCTGGCCTACGCCGCCATTGTGCTGTGGACGGGGCGAATGCATTATGGGCATATTGTACGTCGCGCCTTTGGCCGCGCCCGTATGGGCGATGGGGAGCGACGCGAAATGATGTCCTATCCCGTCGCCTTCTGGGGCTTCGTGTTGTCCTTGCTGTTCCTCTTAGTGTGGAGTGTCCTCATCGGCATTAGTCCCTTAGTAGCGGTGCTGATGTGGACTTGTTATTTGGTGTTGGCGATTGGGTTAACCCGTGTCGTGGTCGAAGGTGGATTACTCTTCGTGCAGCAGGGCTGGACGGCATTAGGCACGATGGCGCAGTTAGTCCCTGTTGGGCCGGGCACCTGGATGCCAGCCAATGTTATTGTGCCTGCTTCGTTCCTCCAGGGCGCGATTATGTGGGATTTTCGCGGCTTCTTATTACCCAGTTATGTGCAGGGCTTTAAGCTCGCTCATGATCGCCAACTCAGTGCGCGTCCTCTCTTGGCGTTACTGGTAGCAGTCATTCTAATCACCCTGCCAATGGGTGTTCTGATGCGTGTCAAACTTGGCTACGATGCGGGTGCCCTGGGCTTCCATTCCTGGTTTGCCAAGAGCGGCGCGCAATTGCCAGCCACAACATCTAATACATTGCTGAAAGGGGTGCAGGACGTTTCGTGGATGAACTGGATATGGCTCCTCGTCGGTGCTGTCTTGACCTATCTGCTGATGCTGGCGCGCAGTCGCTTTTTATGGTTCCCACTGCATCCCATCGGCTATTTGGTGGCTCTGGGCTATGCTATGCATACCCTATGGTTTTCTATCTTCATCGGTTGGTTGGTCAAAGTGGCCGTCACCCGCTTTGGCGGCGTGGACACTTATCGTAAGACCACTCCAATTTTCTTGGGGTTGGCGTTGGGCGATGTGACCATGATGCTGGTCTGGTTGCTGGTAGATGGCTGGCAGGGTCGCACTTACCATTACCTTGTGCCAACCTAACGGCTATATTCGTGCAGCATACATTATGGGTCTTGAGCGAGACACAATGTAGGCTCAGGGCTTTGCTTGGCAGTTCAAATATTCTACGGTTCATAAATTAATCAGGAGGTAGTATGCTAACTAGGAGTGAAGTTATGTATACGGAAGAGATTCGAGAGATTTTGGCGAAACATGCCCGGCTTGCGGTGGATGTGAAGGAATTAGCCGATAACAGCAATCTATATCAGGCAGGATTGACTTCGCTGACCACGGTAAACTTAATGCTGGCCATTGAAGATCATTTTGACATTGAATTCCCGGATAGCCTGTTGGGACGCAATACCTTTGGCAGCATTGAAGCCATCTCGGAAGCTGTCGAGGAAGTGCTAAACTCCTGAAGCGACACGATTAATTGCGTCTCTACGTTGCGTAACCGGTAATTTTTTATCTTGATGGGGAGCTTCATGCACGGTTTTCCAGTCCCACAACCTTCTCCAAATCTGGCGGCGATACTGGAGCGTGTCCATGCTATAGGACGCGACACCATCGCGCCTCATGCTGACGCGGTAGACCGCGATGCCCGCTTCCCGACCGAAGCGATAGAGGCGCTGAAGTCAGAAAAGCTACTCAGCGCCTATGTCCCCCCAGAACACGGCGGCATGGGGCTGAATATCTCTGACCTGTCCAAAATCTGTGAAGCCCTCGCTTTCTATTGCGCTTCAACCGCGATGATTTTTGCCATGCATCAGATTCAGGTTGCCTGTATCGTGCATCATGCTCTGGGGTCAGAGTATTTTCAACGCTACGTGGAAGAGTTAGTGGAGCGCCAATATCTGATCGCTTCGGCCACCACTGAACTGGGCATCGGCGGCGATGTGCGTTCCAGCATTTGCGCCGTGAATGTGGCTGGTGATACCTTTACGCTCGAAAAGCAGGCTCCCGTTATTTCCTATGGCGAATCAGCAGATGCTATCCTCGTGACGGCCCGCAAATCGGAGGAAGCCTCCCGTAACGACCAAGTGCATGTCTTGGTTAAGAAGAGTGACTATACCCTGAAGCGGATGTCGGAATGGGATACGCTTGGCTTTCGTGGCACTTGCAGCAATGGTTTTGTTCTCACTTCACAGGGTTGCGCGGAGCAGATTCTCCCCGTGCCCTATGCCGACATCCATAGCAAAACCATGCACCCCTTTTCGCATTCGGTATGGGGTTCGCTCTGGCTGGGCATTGCGACCGATGCGGTAGGACGGGCGCGTTCTGCCGTGCGTGCCGAAGCACGCAAAAATCCCAGTGTGCCCCCGGTGTCGGCCCTGCGTTTAGCCGAAGTGGATACCGTGCTCTTCACCATGCGGAGTGCCTTGCAGCAAACCGTCCATGAATACCATCAATTGCTGTTAAACGATGACCCGGAAGCCTTCACCAACTTTGGCTTTGCGCTGCGCGTTAATAATCTCAAGGTCACTTGTTCACAACTGGTGGTGGATATTGTCAGCCAGGCCATGATAATTTGCGGCATCAATGGCTACCGCAATGATTCAAAGCTGAGTTTGGGTCGCCACCTGCGTGATGCTTATGGCGCGGCGTTGATGGTTAATAATGATCGCATTTTAGGCCAGAACTCGACCATGCAGATTATGCATCGGGAAGGCTAAGACAGGGAAGGATAATTAACGTATGTGCATTTCGGGTGACATCCATGACGCCTATGTGGAATACCAGGAAGAATTAGTTGAAGCCGGGCTGTTGATTCCTCTGGGAGTTAAGGGCGTCTATGGTCGCAGTGGCACATTTGAACACATCATAGACCAATTTGAAAACTATATTACACGTAATGGCGCACAGTTTCAGGCCGAAGTGATGCGGTTTCCGCCCATCTTCAACCGTGCCCACTATGAGCGTATTGACCATATCAATAACTTTCCCGATTTGCTAGGTTCCGTGCATAGCTTCACCGGGCGCGACCGTGAGCACATGGAGATGCTGCGCAAGTTTGAGGCGAAAGAAGACTGGAGCCGCGACTTAAACGCGACTGAAGTGATGCTGGTGCCTGCCGCCTGCTATCCTCTTTATCCGACTGCGACGGGCACGTTGCCAGCAGATGGGCGTCTGGTTGACCTGGAGACTTTTGTGTTTCGCCATGAGCCATCGGATGACCCGGCGCGAATGCAAATATTTCGTCAGCGCGAATACGTGCGGCTGGGAACTCCTGAAGCCGCATTACAGCACCGTGACTATTGGCTGGGAAAAAGTCGTGACATGCTGGCTTCGGTTGGGCTGGATGTTACGCCAGTTATCGCCAACGACCCGTTCTTTGGGCGCGGTGGGCGCGTTATGAAAGCGACGCAGTTAGAACAAAACTTGAAATATGAACTGGTGGTGCCCATCTGCTCGACGGAGAAACCAACCGCTGTGGCCTCCTGCAATATGCATCTCGACCATTTTGGTGTCGCCTTCGATATTAAAACCAGTGATGGCCAAGTAGCGCACACCGCTTGTGTTGGTTTTGGCCTGGAACGCATCGCCCTTGCGCTCTTCAAGACGCATGGGTTTAAGGTGGAATCTTGGCCCGCTGCGGTGCGTGAGATTTTGGAATTATCCTAACTGTAAAATACGCGCAGAGAAATCCAAAAGAAAATTAAACCGCAGAGACGCTGAGGGCGCAGAGGTTTATTTGCTCTTACTCCGCGTTCTCGGCGTCTCTGCGGTTTATAGCTCTATTGCTGTTGTAGAACTCGTATCAAATGAAACAGATTAAACCGCTTGATCCCGCCACTTATCAACGCCATCTTATTCACGGTGAGAATCGTGTCTGGACTGAAACCAACTGTTATGTGGATGTGTGGGTGGAATTGCTGCATGGTTTTGGCTATGAGCCAATTGCGGCCTTGCCCTTTACGCTGGGCATTGACTTTGAAGGCGACCAGTGGACATTCTTTAAGTTTCCTCAAGATGATTTGCTGAAACTTTATGGGCTTGATATTCAAGAGTTGGCCGTGTGGCGTCCCCTCGTGCAGCATATTGAGGAACAAGTCGGAGCGGGTCGCCCGATATTGGTAGAGTTAGATTCCTATTTTCTGCCCGACACCTCCGGCACTGCCTACAAACTGGCGCATGTAAAAAGCACTGTTGCTGTCAATGAGATTGATGTAGAAAACCAACACTTGGGATATTTTCATAACCAGAGTTATCACCGTCTTGCAGGGCAGGACTTTAGCGACATCTTCCAAACAGAAGGCTTAGTTCACGAGCGAATGCTACCGCCTTATATTGAATACGTCAAGACCCGCACCGCTTACCCGAAGTTAGAAGGTAGTGCTTTGCTGGATGCTTCCTTGGCTCTCCTGCACAAGCACCTCAAGTTAGCGCCAGAAAAGAATCCATTCCTCCCCTTCAAAGCACAACTGAGCCGCGATTTAGAATGGCTGATGCAGGCCGATTTAGAAGCCTTTCATACCTATTCTTTCGCCACCCTGCGCCAGTATGGAGCCTGCTTTGAACTCTCCGAGACTTACCTGCGCTGGTTAGAGCAGCACGGGGTTGATGGCCTCGCTACTCCGATTGAAGCCTTTAGTCAAATCTCGCAGACCGCTAAAACATTCCAGTTTCAACTCGCCCGTGCCATGACCCGCCGCCGTCCCCTCGACTTAGCCGCTCTTGATACGATGGCGGAGCATTGGGATAATGCCATGTCTCAGTTGAAAAGTCACTTCAGCTAAATCGTCAGCAAGATCACCATTGGCGGTTGGGCGTGCGGTACAATTAGGAATGGTGTGGCACAATATCAGGTGTGGTGGCAGAGATAACATGATGCGTTGCTGGCGGTCGTCTCTTCTTCTCGTTTTTCTGCTTGCTTTTATGGGCGCTGAAAGGGTATCTCGCTGCCTGGCTCAAAACGAGCAAGCAGATGTGGTAGATGCCACCACGCTCAAGGGCAGAATTATGTGTGGCTATCAGGGGTGGTTTCGCTGTCCAGGAGATGCGGCCAAAATCGGCTGGATTCACTGGAGCCGTGATTCCAAACGCATTGTCCCCGATACTCTCAGTTTTGAGCTATGGCCGGATGTGGCGGAGTACACTCCTGTCGAGCGTTACCCCGCGCCGGGGTTCACTTATCCCAATGGCCGTCAGGCTTACCTGTTTAGTTCGGATAACGCGAGGACAGTGCTACGGCATTTCCAGTGGATGCGAGACTATGGGATTGATGGAGCTTGGTTGCAACATTTCCTGGTTGATCTTCCGGGTGGGCCGCAACCAGAACGCTATCCCTCACGCTTGCAAGTATTAAATCATGTGCGCACTGCCGCGCAGCAAACGGGACGAGTCTGGGCGCTTTCCTATGACATCGCGGCCTTACCCACAGAACACATCTTCGAGGTGCTGACGAATGACTGGAAGAAGATGGTGGACAGCAAAGTGACGCAAGACCCGCGCTACTTGCATCAGGGTGGGCGGCCCGTGGTGCAGATTTGGGGCTTTTACTACCAAAATAAATCCAATCTGATGACGGCTGAACTCGCCAATCAGCTAATTGATTTCTTTAAGGCCCCCGGCCCTTACTCCGCTTTTCTGGTGGGAGGGGGCGACTGGAACTGGCGGAGTAATCCCGATCCGCAGTGGCAAGCCTTCTATCGCCGCTTTGAGGCTTATATCCCGTGGAATATCGGCAACTATTCGCTGGATAATGCCGGTGTTAAACGTGCCAGCACACAACCTTGGGACGAGGACAAGCGCGTATGCGAAGCCCAGGGCACCCTATGGATTCCCACCGTCTATCCGGGATTTAGTTGGGATAACTTAATCCAGAAGCCGCCTGGTACCAGCACTATCCCCCGACGCGGTGGGCAGTTCTTATGGGAGCAATTCCGTGATCTATCGAAGTTAGGTGTCACTTCCGTTTATGTCGCCATGTTCGATGAAGTTGACGAAGGAACGGCGATTTTTAAGGTGACCAGTGCTCCTCCGACACAGGGCCATTTTGTGGGTTACGAGAGACTACCCAGTGATTGGTACTTGCGATTGGTGGGCGAAGGGGCTAAGATGTTGCGCGGACAACGACCCGTGAGTAATGAAATTCCCATCAAACCATGACTCTGCCTTTATCCAGCACCCGCATCAGCAGCCACCAGACGCAGTTCATTCATGATAATTGGTTGCTAACCTCCGCTGAAGCCGGTGCTTTTGAAGACCCTGGACAGTTAAAAGCAGCGCCATCCTTAGCGTGGCGACCCGCGATAGTCCCTGGAACTGTCGCGCAAAGCGATGGAATAGAACTCAATCATCCTCCTGCCACGTCGCACAACTACGATGCCCAAGACCACTGGTATCGTTGCGCCTTTGTTGTGCCTGACTTGAGATCAGAGACCTCATATCGCTTGCGCTTTCATGGTCTGGCAACTATGGCTCAGGTTTGGTTAAATGGCAATCTTATTCTCTCGGCCAGTAATATGTTTGTGCCGTATGTGGTAGATGTCACAGATGAATTAAAAGATGAGAATGAGTTAGCAATATGCTTTCGATCTCTCACCGCAGAGTTGGCAGCCAGGCGACCTCGACCACGCTGGAAAACAGCCTTAATTAACAATCAACAACTGCGCTGGGTCAGGACAACTTTGCTGGGCCTCATTCCCGGTTGGACGCCACCCGTTGCACCGGTGGGGCCGTGGCGAGAGATTGCATTAGAACAAGTCGAGATTTTGAATGTAGTAGCCCTTGACCTCCAATCTTATGCCAGAGCAGGAACGGGAATTGTTAAGCTTCAGGCGACTTTACAGACTGCCCAAACTACTCAAGAAATCACCGGTGCCAGGTTGCACGTCGGCTCAGCATCGTATCCTGTGACAGTTACTAACAACGCCTCCGATATTATGCTCACTGCTGAGGTCGAGATAGCCGATGTGACATTGTGGTGGCCGCATACGCACGGCGAACCGAAGCTCTTGCCTTGTCATATTGAGGTGCAGGTTGGGGACAACAACGTCACGATTGATTGTGGATTGATTGGCTTTAAGGAAGTTGTTCTCAATCGAGATAATGGCGCAGTGCAGTTGGAAGTGAATGGAGTGCCAATTTTCTGCCGTGGCGCATGTTGGACGATTAACGATTTTGTCTCCTTAACAGGGAACTGTGAACAACTCCGTGAGGCATTGGAACTGGCCCGTGACGCTGGACTGAATATGTTGCGCGTCGGCGGCACCATGATTTATGAAGCCGATGAGTTCTACAACATCTGTGATGAGTTAGGCATCATGGTGTGGCAGGATTTCATGTTTGCCAACATGGACTATCCCGTAGCAGATGAGGGTTTCAAGGAGAACATCACCCACGAAGTTCAAGTGCAGCTAAACCGTTTGCAAAATCATCCCTGCATCACAGTCTACTGTGGCAGTAGCGAAGTGCAGCAGCAGGCCGCTATGCTGGGCCTGCCACAAGGTGAGTGGTCAAATGAATTTTTTGATCAAGAATTGCCGCAACAATGCTCACAAACTCATGCTGGCATTCCCTACTTCCCTTCCTCACCTTGCGAGGGTGCTTTGCCCTTTCATGTAGCGACGGGGATTTCTCACTATTATGGTGTTGGTGCCTACCGGCGGCCTCTGAGCGATTTGAAACACGCGGGTGTCAAATTCACTCCCGAATGTCTGGGCTTTTCCAATGTGCCGGATTCTGAGACGGTTGATCTCATTTTGGATGGTGCGACACTCCCGCCGCATCATCCTGCCTGGAAAGCGCGCGTGCCTCGTGACAGTGGAGCGGGTTGGGACTTTGAAGATATTCGGGATCATTATCTTAAACTGTTATTCAAGGTTGATCCAATCACCTTGCGCAGCCAGGACATAGAGCGATATTATGCCCTGTCACGGGCTGTCACGGGCGAGGTTATGCACCGCGCTTTTACGGAGTGGCGCAAGCCGGGCAGCGGTTGTGGGGGCGCATTGGTCTGGTTTTATAAAGACCTGTGGCCCGGTGCCGGGTGGGGCATCCTGGATAGCGAGAATCGGCCTAAAGCCGCTTATTATTATCTCAAGCGTGCCTGGGCCAAACAGGTAGTGCTCATTACTGACGAAGGATTAGACGGGCTGCAATTGCATGTCATAAACGAGAGCAACCGCCCTTTGAACGCAGTGGTTGAGGTTGAGTTATTTCAATCGGGCGCTATATCCTTAGCCACTGGTTCACAAAGCGTACAAGTTTCAGGCTACGGCGCAACCACCCTGAGTGCCGATAGGTTGCTGGGGCATTTTACCGACATAACTTACGCTTATCGCTTTGGCCCGCCTAAGCATGATTTAGTGGTAGCACGGCTGAAATGCGAGGAGACTGGCACCCTTATAGGTGAAGATTTTTACTTTCCTCAAGGGTTAAATCTACCGTTCCAGAACCCGGCAAACATCAATGCTGTAGCGACTACTGGCAGGGATGGTAGCGTCCTCGTGACTTTACAATCCGACTGTTTCTTGCAAACGGTCTCCGTGGCCGCTAAAGGTTATAGAGCCAATGACAACTACTTCCATTTGGCACCCAATACAGAGAAACAGCTTCGCTTTGTGCCACAGGGGGCAGGTGCAAAGAAGTTCAAAGGCCAGATTAATGCGATAAACTTGAGAGATGGCATTACAATTCGCGCCAGTGAGCCGATGTAGTGACATCAATCTCGAAATAACGTTAAGCTGGATATGAGGACGTGTCAAACAAGCAGGGTAGAGCAAGACTCCGGTGTTCTTCCTACAACCAGTGCCGACATCAGCCGCCAGTCGCTTTATTTGCGCGATGGAAATACGTCCCTGTTCGGTTGGTATCACACTTCACACACCGCTCCGGCCCAGGATTGCGCGGTGGTGCTATGCAATCCACTGGGTTATGAATATATCCATAGCCATCGTTCCCTTCGCCATTTAGCGGATGAATTAGCGACTAACGGTTTTCCCACCTTCCGCTTCGATTACCACGGAACAGGTGATTCTCCCGGCGACGATTTAGACCCAGATCGCTTGAATTGCTGGGTGCAAAATATCAAGGCCGCCATCACTGAAGCCAAAACGCTAAGCGGCTGCTCACAAGTCTGTTTAATTGGTTTACGCATGGGTGCAACCCTGGCCGCGTTGGCGGCCAGTGAGGTGGAAGTGCCGTATCTCGTGCTGTGGCATCCCTGTGTCAATGGCCGTCACTATGTGAGAGAAATGCAGGCTCTTGCTCTGCTATCCGACAGTGGTGGCGAACAACCTAAACCGGCAGCGGATGGCGTAATTGAGAGCGCCGGATTTGTGATGTCAACAGAAACCGCAGAGCAATTGAAAAAGGTGAACCTGCTTAAGCTCAAACTCCAGGTACAGCAAGCTCTGATTATTGAGCGCGATGATTTAGCGGAAGATGCAGCGTTTGCCACCAAGCTGCAAGAAGATAATATTGCCACCACTTATCTGACTGTGCCAGGTTATGCCGAAATGATGGCCGAGCCTCAATTTACAAGTGTCCCTGACATTGCGATTGATAAGATTACAGGTTGGCTAAAGAGTAAGCTAAACGAAGAGACGCGGTTTACCGCTCCTGCGTTGAATGGCAGCCGCCAGCCACAAGAAATTGAGAAAACATCTTGCCTCCGCTTTTCTTATAAACCAGAAGGCGTTGAAGGTCATGGTACGGTAGAGCTAACGGAGCAACCCTGTGACTTTGGCAGTGGCGGCAAGTTGTTCGGGATATTAACTTACCTGCATCAACCAACTACTGACAAACCTTCCATTGTAATGCTTAACGCTGGGTCAGTACATCATGTTGGCCCCAATCGCTTGTATGTCGCTTTAGCCAGGACATTAGCGGCTAATGGCTATCCTTGTTTCCGTATGGACATAGCAGGGGTTGGAGATAGCATTATTGCGGATAGCGCCAACGAAAACCATCCCTATCCGGCCACTGCCGTTAGGGATGCGGATGAAGCTTTACGCTATCTGACAGAGCATTTTAGTTGTCAGCAATTTGTAGTGATGGGGCTGTGTTCTGGCGCTCATACAGCCTTTCATGCCGGGATTGAACTGGCAGATCACAACATTGTGGAATCCATTCTCATCAATCCGTTGACCTTTCAGTGGGAAGAGGGCATGTCTTTGGAGACGACCCCCTCTACGCAGCACTTCCAGGATGTTGCTTATTACAAGCAGTCGGCCCGCAGCATCAAGAGTTGGAAGAAGTTGCTCAAGGGACAAGTGAACGTGGTTTATCTCACCGGAGTCGGGTTGGCGCAGGTTAAGGTCATGATAAAGTCGCGCCGTGATGCATTCATCGAGCGTATTCGTAAACAAAGCAGCACCAAGTTATCCTCTGATCTCAAGCGATACTTTCAGCTACAGCGTCCCCTCAGCTTGTTTATTGCCTCCACTGATCCTGGTTATGATATTCTGCTGGCAGGGGCCAGGGGTGTAGCGCAACGGGGCATCAAAGAAAAAAAGATCAAGGTGCAATTTATAACAGATGCCGATCACACTTTCACGCAACACCAAAAAAGACGAGACCTGATCTCGCGCCTCTGCACTCATCTGAATGGCAAAGGTTCTTGATAAATTAACAGCCGCAGGGTAAACGCCCTGCGGCTGTTGCACTCTCGGTGTCGCTTCTTTATTCGGTTAAGGGTCAATACCCCGCAGCTTGCTGCGCCACGGGGAGCACGCAGTGCTCTTGAGCTACCCTTGAGCTGCGCCCTTGACAAAGGCGTTACACTCTCATTGAAATACCCCGTCCGCTCGCGACGGGGATTCTTTATTTAGCAGGGCTGGGCGTAGCCACAAGGTCGGCGCACATGGCGTTGAAGTTCTTCACGCACTCGGCGATTTCGGGAACGGAATTGTCCCAGTTCCATTCATATTCCACTAAAAAAGCACCGTGGAAATTCTGCCGTTTCATCTCGGCTAATACCCCTTTGACATCCCCCTGGCCAGTGCCCCACGGCACATCATGACCCTTGGGGCTGCGCTCGGTTAAATCTTTGAAGTGGAAGCAGATGATACGGCCCTCTAATTTCTTGACGCATTCCACAGGGTCGAGTCCTGAACGCTGCCAGTGACCCGTATCAGCGCACGCACCCATCAGCGGCGTGCGGCCTTTGACGGCCTCTAAGACGGTGTCGGGGTTCCAGTAGTGCGAGGGTTTCGGATGGTCATGGATAGCGACCTTGATGTTATATTCCTTGCACAACTTTTCCACCGTATCCAGTGCCGCTGGCTCTGGCTCGGAGACTAAGGTATCTACCCCCAACTTCTTAGCGAACTCAAAAACTTTGCGACTCTTGGCTTCGTCCGGGGACAATTGCACTACTCCTATGTTGAGAAGTTTGATGCCAGCCGCATCCAACTTTTTGTGAATTGCTGCTAAATCCTGATCCGAAAGATTCATGGTTGGCATCGAGGTTTTACCGTCTAAGCTAATAGAGCCAGAAAGACTCATATACTTAAGTCCCAGCCCCGCCGTCTTATCAATGGCGTCAAAGATAGAGAACTTGCGAAATGTATAGGCGTGGACGCCCAATTGCCAGCCCAGCTTTTCGGCAGGCGTTTGCTCTTGCGCCTGGCCCTGCGTTGTCAGCCCCGGCGCTAATAAAATGACGGCGATTAACCACAACAATCGTTTCATTGAGCCTCCTAATAATACCGTGACTTCAATTACTCACGCCAAGCTGCATTAGAGCCGGGGCTATAAAAGCCCCGGCAGGAAGGCTAAAGCCGACCGTCCTTTGGACGGCACACGCATTCAAACTTTTATCCTCTGGCGTCCAGAGGACGCTTGGCCGCAGGCCCTCCTGCCGGGGCTTTTATAGCCCCGGCTCTAATGCAGTTTGTCTTACTTCGCTAAATCCGCCATTGTGCTGTCGAAGAATGCGATGCACTTGGGCAGGTTGTTATCTAAATCTTGCACACTGCCCGTTTCGTATTCAATCGAAAGATAACCTTTGTAGCCCTGGCGCTTTAGCTCTTCTAACATGGCGCGTGGGTTGCCTGCGCCGGTGCCCCACGGCACGTCGTGACCGTCGCCAAACTGGTTCAAATCCTTAAAGTGCGAGTGCTCCACGCGGCCTTCTAACTTCTTGAATTGCTCGACGGGAACTAAGTTACGGCGCATCCAGTGGCCGGTGTCAGAGCAAGAGCCAATAAGTTTGTTATGACCCTGCACCGCCTTTAACACATCATCGGGTGGCCAGCTTTGAGGATGGTTGTGCAACGCCATGCGAATGTTATATTCCTGGGTGAGCTTATCGAGAACATCATTGGGCGTGGTCTCAGTCACCAGCACCTCAATACCCATCTTCTTGGCCCAGTCAAAGTCCTTGCGTGCCCCTGCCTCATCGGTGGGAATGCTATCCACCCCATAAGCGATTAACCTTAAGCCGCCCGCATCCTTTAACTTCTGCTTGATTTCGTCGCACTCGGCATCGCTCATGTTGCGGGTGACAGTCTCATCGGCGCCGGGCTTGAGTTTCTGTCCGGGGTAGCTTTCGAGGTATTTGATGCCCATCTTTGCGGCTTTATCTACGGTCTCGAAAAGGTGAGAGCACGGTAGGTGTAGCATTGGAGCGAGAGCTTCATACCTAATTTTTCGGAGGCTGAGTCGTCGCGTTTGACGACTGGCTCGTCAGCTAAAGTCGGCAGGGCCAGCGTTGCCAGCGTTAATCCGGTCAATAGGAGTGAACGTAATTTCATGCTTGATTTTCCTTTGGAGGGTTTCGGTTTGGATTAAGTATAATTTATTGTCACTCTGCTTTGTCTTGTTAAGAATTACGTTGACAGCAATGCTCTGCTTCATCACTTAAACTATGGCTATAAAATTCCTAAGCCCTATATTAGCAGGAGGACAATCACCTACAATGATTCGCAAAGCATTTGTGATGACCTTGAATGAGGGACAAGAAGTCGAATACGAGCGGCGGCACAACCCTATTTGGCCCGACCTCGAAGCCACCCTGAAAGAACACGGCGTGCAGAGCTATTCAATTTTCCTGGATCGTGCCACGCATCAGTTATTCGCCTACGCCGAAATTGAGGATGAGGAGCGGTGGAATCAAGTGGCCCAGACCGAAGTATGCCAGCGGTGGTGGGCCTACATGAAGGACATCATGGCGACCAATCCCGATAACAGTCCTCAGTCGGTGGAACTGCAAAATGTTTTTCATATTGAAAAATGACTTGGAAACAGTTTTATGAGTGTGCCGTCCGCGCAGGCGGACGGTCGGCGGTACGCCTGGAGCCGTGAATTTATTCGCCGGGCTTATTTTAACGGAGAAAATAACAGTGGAACGCGAAGCACTTTTTACCTTACTGGACGAATTCCAAATTGAGACACCTTCCTGGGGCTATGCCGATACGGGCACACGCTTCGGTAAATTTTTTCAGGCTGCCGCCGCTTCAACAATTGAAGAAAAGTTGGCCGATGCGGGGATTGTAAACCGTTACACTGGCTGTTGCCCGCTCGTGGCGACGCATGTGTTGTGGGATTTCAAAGCCGATACTAACCCGGACGAAGTGGTGCGCCTGGCCGAAGAGCATAGTGTCCGTATCGGCAGCATTAACCCGAACTTATTTCAGGATCAGGCTTATAAATTTGGCTCCGCTTGCAGCCCGAATCCTGAGGCACGGCGCGAGGCGGACGCTCATGTGGAAGATTGCATTGAGATTGCACGCGCTGTGAACTCTCAGGTTTTGTCCTTCTGGTTCGCCGATGGTACCAACTACCCCGGCCAGGATGACATTGTAACACGCAAGCGGCGCATGGAAGAGGCTTTGAAGAAATGGCACGATGCCCTGCCCCCCGGCATGACCATGTTGGTGGAATATAAGCCCTTTGAGCCAGCTTTTTATGAGACAGACATTGCCGACTGGGGCATGGCTTATCTCTATGCAAAAAAGGCTGGCCCCAATGCCAAAGTGCTGGTGGATACGGGCCATCACCTGCAAGGCTGCAATATTGAGCAAATTGTGGCCTGGTTATTAGACGAGGATATGCTGGGTGGCTTCCACTTTAATGACCGCAAGTATGCCGATGACGACCTGACGATGGGCAGCATTGATCCATATGCCGTGTTCCGCATCTTTCACGAGATTCGTAACGCCGCCGAGTTGCATGGGCGCGATGTATCACAAATTGCGTATATGGTGGATCAATCGCACAACCTGAAACCAAAAATCGAGGCGATGATTCAAACCGCCCTCACCGCTCAGGAACTTTACGCCAAAGCGTGCCTGGTAGATCGCAAGAAACTACAAGACGCCCAGACGCGCATGGATATTGTAGATGCCGAAGAATGCCTGCGCGAAGCGTTTTATACCGATGTTAAGCCCCTTCTACGCGAGTGGCGCGAGCGTCATGGTCTGGATGCTGACCCCATGCAAGCCTATCGCGCCAGTGGCTACGAAGCGCGTGTCGCCCAGGAGCGCGAAGCCGCCCGCCAGGAGCGCGGCGAGGTTGCGGCCAGTTCTTACGCTTGATGTCGGTATAATAAGGATAACCACGAAATGAAGCGACTGCTGTTATTATCTGCTTTGCTCACCAGTGGGGTGATGCCCCTATGGGCGGCTCCCGTGCTGGTGCAGGATTTTGAAAAGGCCGACTCGCTGCCCAAGGTGTGGGTAGTGAATATCCCCAACGAAAATGCGTCTACCAGTCTGGTAACGACACAGTCGTTCGAGGGGAAACAGTCTCTCAAGCTGCACTATCACTTCACGGGTGAGGGCGCATTTCAATATTTGGGAGTTCCCAACAAGGTTCAAATCGAAGCCCCTATCCACAAATTGCGCTTTATGCTGAATGGCGATAACTCGCAGTGTGGCTATGGGGTGCAGGTTTATGATGCCAGCGGCGAAACCCATCAATATAAAGCCGGGACGATTGATTTCAAGGGCTGGAAAGAAATGGTCATTGACCTTGACCCGGCTCATGAGACGTGGGGCGGCGATAAAAACGGCAAAATGGATTATCCCATTACCGGCATCGCTTTTATGGTAAGTCAGCCTGCCGATAAAGCGAAACTGCCTGTGGAGAGCGACCTCTACTTCGATGCTCTGCGTGTAGATTCGGAAAAGAGCGCCGACGAGACCATCGGGGGCCGTCAGGTGGCCGTCGTGTCGCCTGCTTATGGCTCAGACGTGAAGGGCGATACTCGCATTACGGTCGCGGCTCCTGGCTTCAAAAATCTGATGGCGCGATGCTGGAAACAAGGGGCAGGCTTTGGTACCGATTCGACTGTGGCCACGGTAGCTCTGGATGCTCAGGGCAATGGCTCGTTCGTCTTTCCCGCCAATGCCTACCCGCATGGCCCGCTCACTGTCACCATTAGCGGGCAGAATGGTGCCAGCAAGGATAACTGCTACCTGCAATTTTATAATAAGGGTGGCGTATCCTGGCAGGAAGGAATGCCCAAAACACCACCTCCAGCAGCCCAGGGCATGACCCTCGCTTTTGCGGATGACTTCAACGGGCCGCTTTCGATTTCCAGCACCGACCGCAAGGCGACTTACTACGATCACAAGCCACCCAACGGTTCCCAGGACTTCAGCTCACTGTCATTCTCCGGCTATGACTCGCCCAAAAATCCGTTCTTACAGGTTGATTCCTACCTACGTATCCGCGCTGATGCCAACAAGAATAGTTCTGGCTTGATTTCTTCCTTAAAGAATGATGCCAGTGGACTGAAGGCGTCATTGCCCTGCTATTTTGAGTGTCGCTTTATTGGCCCCAACGCCATCGGCACCTGGCCCGCCTTCTGGTTGTTGACGGATTACATGACGGATCGCAAAAACGGCAAAAACGACAACGCCATACCAGTTGATGAGTTGGACATCATAGAAGCCTACGGCGGCGAAGGCCCGCATGAGCCAAATGCTTATGACAAGTACATGGTGACGCCACACGCCTGGAATCAGGGCGAAGCTGGCAAGGCCGCCGAAACCACCGCGTTCAAAGCCATGCACAATCCGATTGAGATGAAGAAGTTTGGTATTCCTTCGACCTGGTATGAGAGGCCCCATACTTACGGCTGCAAGATTACCGCTACGGATACCATTTACTACTGCGATAACATCGAGGTGGGGCGGCACAAAACCTTGGACACCTCCAAGAAATACCCATTCTTTTTCCTCATCAACCTGGCGACGGGCGGAGGTTGGCCCGTAGACCTATCACGCTATAATGGCATAGCTGACATGTATGTGGATTACGTGCGGGTGTATCAGGGGAAATAGTAGGCAGACTTTAACAGACCCCATCCCCAGCCCTTCCCCTTGGTAAGGGGAAGGGAGCGTTGGTCTACCATTGGGACAGCATCTACTTTACGGGACAGCATTCAATAGTTTAATTTGGGCCTTCACCCGACAGTGATAGTCTCGCTCCCTTCCCCTTACCAAGGGGAAGGGCTGGGGATGGGGTCTGTTACTAAACCTATCCCATCTCATTATCGCGCCAGCTTTGAGGGCGGCAAATGAGGATTTCAATGGAAGTGGCCGCGAAGATTTTGGTGACGGCATTGCGGGCTTGTTCCACCGCATCGCGCAGGCCAGAGTCAGAGGGGAAGTTGTGCGCTGAGTCATCCAGCCAGTCGGGGAGGGGCAGCAGTTCTCCCTGCACGGCGGCCATCACTTGGGCCAGGCTGATTTCATCGGGACGACGGCTCAGGCGATAACCGCCGTGTTGCCCCTTTTTACTTTCGACCAAACCGGCGCTCTTTAAGTCCAGTAACACTTGCTCCAGATACTTACGGGGTATGTTACATGAAGCGGCAATATCTTTGATTTGGCCCCATTCATCGCGGGCATGACAGCGGATTAGAAAGGCTAAAGCTTCCAGAGCGTATTTTGTGGTATGACCCAGGCGCATGGTAAAAGTTTACTAAGTTCTCTTGCCAAGCGTTGAATAGCCCTAAAAACAGGGTGGACAGTGCAGTGGATACCTTTGGTATAATGATGAAAACGGCTTTGGCGGCAGAGGCTCCAATTTGACGGATGCGGCAAATTGTGCTATCCTGTTGCCGATTGCCCTACAAGTTCGTCTCAAGCTGTTAATCCGAATTTAATCAAGTAGTATCGTGGTTTCGCCATAAAACAGTTGCAAGTTCGTAGCAGCAAGCCTGTAATTATGTTGTAATAGGAGCACCACGACATCACTGCAAGGTACCGGTTTCAAGACAATGACTATAATTGTCTGGGCTGGGGTGCCTTAACACTACTGTGTGAAGGAAGCTTATATGCGGTCATCCTTAGGATCTCGTTCTGGTCGTGCCTCACAAAATGGCACCTCCGAAAATGGCACAACGACTTTCGAGGTTTCACCCGCGTGTCGTAGTGCGCTGGCCCGTCGTCTAACCCATCGGAATTGGCCTGGAGTTTATGTGGCACCTCTCGTGAGTGCTGCCTTACTATCCGGTGGCTTATGGAACGCTCCCTCCGCCCAGGCCGACGCTCCGGCTAATGCCACACTGGCGGCTCCCAATGATGATACTGGCCCAGTGGTCACCATCATGAAACCGGGCTATTCGGAGCAGGTGAAGGGTTCAACGCAGATTCTTATCGCCGTGCAAAGCCGCCGCTTTACCCCGCAGACCATTGAATTTTTTGTGGATGACCGCTCGGTCAATGGTGGCCCAATCAAGCTAAGCTCGCTGCCTTCTGCCGCTTTTAACTGGCCTACGGATCAATACGCTGATGGCCCGCACAAACTGACGGCGCGTGTGACTGATACCCAGGGCTTTATTGGCCAGGCTGAAGTTGTCGTCTACATTAATAATCTTAAAGTGCGCGATGCGACGCCGCCTGCGCTTTCCTGGTTGCAACCCAAGTCTGGTGATGTACTGCGTGGTACGGTGAATATTGAACTAAAAGCCGTAGATAACTTTGGCGTCAAATACATCATCGCTATGCTGAACCCGGCAGATAAGCCAGATCAAAAGCCATCGGTTGCAGCCTGGTATTTAAACGTCCCACCCTATATTCTCAAACTGGATACCACCCGTTTCCCCGATGGTATTTATGTCCTGAAAGGTTTGGCCTGGGATGCGCTGGAAAATGAAGGGGCTGCCCCCACCATTTCCATTGGTATCTCCAATAACAGCATCAATCCCACCTGGGCACATGACCTGACGCGGAAGATCCAAACCGATAGTCATGCCACCCAGCCTGCGGCTGTAACGAATCCTGACTTACCGCGTGGCCCATATACAACGGAAACTGCTCCCGCTAACCCAACAACTGCCAAGGCATCGAATACCACGCCACAAAATCCAGGCCCTTCTAACAACGCTTCAAACACTTCTGGAAATCTGGCCCAGAATTCCAATGGTAACACCGGGCAACTTGAAGCCATGTTGCCGCCCAATTCAACTCGACCTCATCACGATGTGGGGACACCTTACACTTCCCTTTCCGTTAGCCATGCCCCCTCTAATGGCACCCGTGAGGGAGCTGTCCCCGCCAGTCCATCGAATGTCAGTGTGCAGCGCAGCGTTCAAGGCGCGCAAATTGGCTTGTGCGCTTCGATTCCACCGCTGAACCCACGCTCATTGCCGAACGGTAAGTCGTCTGCTCAGACTTCGGCTCACGCGGCCAATTTGCCCAATATTCCGTCACCAGTCATCAATTTGGGTGGCAACGGTACGCATCCTGCCTTTGCGTCGGGTGCTCCAACGGTATTGCGCCCGGATAACGGTTCTCCCACCGCAGCGCGTAGTGTTGACCCACGCATCGCCCGCAATCTGCCTGGCCATCCCGCTATTGGTGATTTAGCGCCACGCGCAGGCGGTTCGACAATTGTCAGTCATAGTGACAAGCCAAAGTGGACAGTTGCCAGTGGCGTCGGTGAGGGGACTCCGGTTGGCCCCAATCAGCCATCACACAATGGAACAGATAAAGTGCGTGTAGCAGTTCGTCCTGTAGAGCCTAATGGCACTAGCCGCACTACGTCCGCTTCGCCATCCCATAATGTGCCGACTGTAATGGGCGATGGACTCACCAAGTTGCCCTCCGGCAATGAGTCGAGAGCCGTGAACGCGGGCACACCAGGCTCACCGGATAGCACTAATGACTCGCACTCGTTGCGGCCTTCGCTGCCCCGTGTGTCTGCATTGCCCCCGCTCTCTGGCGCGATGCAAAACCATTCCAAAGCGGCAATTACCGTGGCTCCCATGTCCCAGTGGGTTGGCCGTGCCACTTTCCCGGTTAGCTATGTAGCGCAGCGGGATGAAACACTTCAGGCGATTGCTGCCCACTATAATCTGCCTGTGAGCGTCCTGGCGGCAACCAATAATATGGCGGCTACGGCCCGTCTTGCCGCAGGCACCAAGGTGCGGATGCCACAACCTTTGCAGATCAATTATAAGGGCAAGCCTGTAACGGGGGATGTGGCCTCCATGATGGTCGGCTCAACCAGTGTCACGCCCTTCCGGTTCTTATTCCAGCAGCAGGGCGGCACTGTGACGTGGGATGCCCAACATCATCGCGTTATAGCGCACAATGCCACCCATGAAGTCACGCTCGCTATTGGCAGTTCTACTGCGACCGTGAACCACAAAGAAGTCATGATGGATTTGGCCGCGTTCCTGTGTAGTGGCCGCACAATGGTGCCAGTGCGCTTCTTTGAAAAGGCGCTGCACGCCCAAGTCGAGTGGGAGCCAAGCACGGGCCGTCTCTACGTGGCGATGGCGAATTAAATTATCCGTCGTAACAAATACAGCGTAAAAATCAGAGGCGCAGAGGATGCCGGGAGATGGAGCCGCACAGAAACATCTTTCCCCATCCTCTGCGCCTTTGTGGTAAATTCAGCAGTCTGTTTGAAATGACATTTGCCTGTTAGTGCGTTAATAGTTTTAGAGTATGACCCGCCGCTAAAGCAGCGGGGATATAAAGTGTGATTGAAAGTGAGTTTAGTCTTTATTTATGCCCTCACAACAACCAGCATATCATTCCTTGTCCGATGCCATCGTCTGTAAGTTTGGTGGTACGTCCCTGGCGGATGCCACGCAAATTCGTAAAGTCGCCGCCATTGTCAAAGCCGATGCCAGGCGTCGGTATGTTGTAGTATCGGCTCCTGGGAAGCGGCATTCCAGCGACCAAAAAATCACTGATCTCTTGCTCACCTGCTGGCACTTGGCCGCGCAGAAGCTTGATTATCGGGAGCCATTGCGCTTGATTCGTGACCGTTACGATCAGATAGCCCGCGACCTGCATGTCTCTCCCGTGGCTGCGCCACTGGCCGAAATGGAGCGCGAGCTTTCTCGTTTAGCGGCTTACGACCCGAATACTTTAGCCACCCGCGACTGGATGGCGGCACGGGGCGAGTATTTCCACGCTTGCCTGATTGCCGATTTCCTGGACGCGACCTTTGTGCCGTCGGGCGAGTGCATCCGTTTCGATGCTGAAGGCCATTTAGACGTAGTTTCTTACGCCAACTTAGCAGAGCGCATGACGGGGGATGGCCTCTATGTGATTCCCGGCTTTTATGGGCGTGACCAACAGGGCCGCATCAAGACTTTTCCGCGTGGTGGTTCTGACATCACGGGTGCGGTGGTGGCGCGCGCGGTGGGCGCAGCCGTGTATGAAAACTGGACGGATGTCTCCGGCCTCTTAATGGCTGACCCTCGTGTGGTCAAGAACCCGCGCCCGATAGGTGAAGTGACTTACCGCGAGTTACGTGAGTTGGCTTATATGGGGGCCAGTGTCTTGCACGAGGAAACCATTTTTCCGGCCTCCGAAGCAGGTATTCCCATTCAGATTAAAAACACGAACGCACCCAATGATCCCGGCACCCGCATCGTTGCCACGCGTGATGCCACCGATGGCGATATTGTGGGCATCGCCGGGCGCACGGGCTTTACCACGATTTATATCGAAAAAGCCCTTATGAACCAGGAGCGTGGCTTTGGCCGCAAAGTTTTGGAAGTGCTTGAATCGCATGGAGTTTCTTATGAGCATGTGCCCTCCGGCATAGATTCCATGTCGGTTATCGTAGCCGATGAACAATTCCAGGGCCGCGAGACGGGTGTCTTGCGCGACTTAAAACGGGTTTTAGAACCCGACCGTATCGAGACTTACGCGCCCTTAGCCCTCATTGCCACGGTGGGCGAAGGCATGGCTTACCGCGTCGGGGTCGCAGGTCGCCTCTTCGCGGCTCTGCGCGAAGCGGGAGTTAATGTGCGTATGATTAGCCAGGGCGCTTCCGAAATCAACATTATCGTCGGTGTTGCCACTGATGAATACGAATGCGCCGTCGAAGCTATTTATGAGGCGTTTATGGGGGAGTAGGTGCTCTGCGCTGGAAGAGTAAGTTTTCCTAAGTGAGTAGAAGGTCAGCTTGAAAATCAGAACATCGAGTTGCCATGAGCGGATTCCGCTGGAACTCTTTGAAGAACGTCCCAGTGCTCCACAATCTTTCCATTGTCATCTAAGCGGAAGATGTCCATGCCAGCCCAGTCCGCATCTCCGGGCCATTCTTGGCGCGTGTGCAGAATCACATAGTTGCCTTCGGCGAAGACTCGCACAAAATGAACGCGTTTCCCTGGGTATTCCTGTGCCATGCGTTCAAAGTACGCGATGAACCCGTGTTTATCGTCTGCCACGGCGGGGTTGTGCTGAATGTATGTGTCGCCCACATAGCGTTCGATGGCTTCAGCCGGGCGGCACTCATTGAACATTAAATCGTAAAAAGCCACAGCCGTTCTTTTATTATCTTCGAGGCTCATGCTACTGCTCCTAATAGTTTAGGTTTGCTCATCGGCAAACGATGAGTGGTTAAGTATTAACCTTTGCCCAGCTTGTTCTGAATCATGCTCCCTAATCTGCCGCCTTTGAAGTAGTTCCAGTAGAGTTTCCCCACTGCCCCCAGAGCGCGCAGACCAACGCCTAACAAAACTATGGGAGCCAGCAGGATGCGCCAGCCACGAGCGTAGTGCTTGAAGAAGAAGCGCAGCATAGAGGCATGGAAGCGGCGGATCATCTTGCCCTGCGCCCAATCGCTGGCGGCTCCAATGCGGTGCGTGATGGTGGCGTGTGGCACGTAGAAACGTGCCCAACTCGCTTCTTTGAGTCGGTAGCACAAGTCCACATCCTCGCAGTACATGAAGAAATCTTCATCCCACGGGCCGACCTGCGCCAGTGCCTCACGACGGATAAGCAAGGCCGAGCCGGAAAGCCAATCTACCCCCGCTTCACGGTCGTGCGAGAAATCCTGCATCAGATAAGAGCGTGTCCAGGGATTGTTCGGAAACAAGCGGCCCAATGGTGTGTTGCGAAAGAAGCCCGCGCCAATGGACGGAAAGGAGCGACACGAGGCTTGGAGGCTGCCGTCAGGGTTGAGCAACTTTGGCCCGCAGGCTCCGACTTGGGGATGTGCGTCCATCCAGTCCACCAGAATATCCAGCGCACTCTTATGCACGATGGTATCAGGATTCAAAAACAGGAGGTAACGCCCCCGCGCCAACCGCAGTCCGATGTTGTTCCCTGCCGAAAAGCCAACGTTGGTCGGATTGGCGATGAGATGTACCTGCGGGAAATCACGCTGCACAACTTCCACAGAATTATCCAGTTGTGAAGCGTTGTCCACTACAATAACTTCAATATTATGCTGCCACTCTTGCTCCGTAATGGAACACAGGGCCTCTACCAGATAGTCGCGGGTATTCCAGTTAAGAATAACGACCGAAAGGTCAACTGCGGAGCCTGGTGGTTGTGTTGCGTCGTTCTGTCCCCCTGGTGCAGGGTTCGGAGCAGCATGGGTTTTTGGCGCAGGGGCAAGCAGCGGCATGGGCAGAGGGTAAAACGACTATTTTTCCGACTGCGTCCCTGTCCAGTTGGCGGGTTTTTCAGCTTCATCTATCATCATTACGGGGATGCCATCTTGCACCGGGTAAGCCAGGCCACAGCCCGTGCAGCGCAGTTTGGATTGCGCTTCGTCCTCTTCTAATTCGCTCTTGCAATTGGGACAGATTAATATCTCTTTGAGTTGCTGGTCAATTAAAGGCATAATGTTCTCCTGAGAAGTTGCTCAATCACTGCGGTCTACTGGCAATGACGCCGCTATTTTACCAACGCTCCGACCAGTCGGTCAATGAAGCTTTGGAATGAAACTGTGAGTGCACCGGCAGCTTTGGCTTGTGGCTATACTCAATTGAGAGTTATGAGCGTCCTACAGGTAAATTCGCAGGCCAAAATTCAACCCCCGGCCAATCAAAGTGAGCCACTGCTAAAGAAAGCACGGCAGATTGCACTTGCCGCCCAGGAAGTTGGCGGGCGTGCTTTTCTGGTGGGGGGCTATGTGCGTGATGCCCTGCTGGGTCTCTCGCCCAAAGATGCTGACCTAGAAGTGTATGGCATCGAAGCCGAGGCGCTGCTGGAATTGCTGCGACGCTTTGGGCGGGTAGATTGCGTTGGGGAAAGCTTTCGCGTCTATAAACTGGTCTGGCAACGTCGAGATAAACACAGTGGTGATTTGCAGCGTTACGAGTTGGATGTTTCCCTGCCGCGCCGTGATAAGAAGGTTGGAGCCGGGCATCGTGGCTTTCTGGTGGAAGGCGATCCCCAGGCGACTGTGGAAGAGGCCGCACGGCGGCGCGATTTTACGATCAATGCCATTCTGTGCGACCCATTGACAGGCGACATTGTTGATCCTTTCCACGGGCAGGATGATTTAAAGCGGAAAGTTTTGCGGGCGGTGGATGACAAGCATTTTGCCGAAGACTCCCTGCGCGTGCTGCGGGCAATGCAGTTCGCTGCCCGTTTTGAAATGGAGATTGAGCCTAGCACAGTAGAGCTATGTCGCACTATAGACCTCAGTGATCTACCCAAAGAGCGCATCTGGGGTGAGTGGGAAAAGATGCTGACTAAACCTCAGCACCCGGCTCTAGGGCTCCGCGCCGGACACCGTTTGGGCGTCTTGGGGAAGTTGTTTCCCCCGCTCGAAGCAGCCATGAGCCGCGAGGGTGATAAGTTGTGCCGAGCGTTAGATAATGCCTCTGAAGAGAAAGTAGCTTTGACCTATGAGCGACAAATTACGCTGCTGTTAGCTGCAATAGGGGTATTCCTGGGAGGTGAGGGAACAAAGCAGTTATTAGATGCATTAGGTGTCAAGACTCTGGCTAACTATCCAGTGCGAGAACAAGTGCTGGCGTTAATAGATAATGCCGCAGTGCCATTCGAGTTCTATGCCCATCAGGAGGAAGTTAGTGAAGGCGAGTTGCGGCGTATCGCCACTCGCTGCGAACCGCGTTTGCTCTATGCCTTAGCACGGGCGCTAGGCGCGGTTGAAGCCGCTGAGTGGTTCATTAATAAAATGCGCGCCTTGGGTGTCGAGGAGGGGCCGCCGGTGCCATTACTGATGGGCCGCCACTTGTTGGAGATGGGCCTAAAACCAGGCCGACAGATCGGTGAAATCACTCGCGCCATCTACGAAATGCAGATTGATGGCACTGTGCGTACCTTAGAGCAAGCCCAAGACGCAGCACGATGCCTATTTGAAAGTGAATAATTTATTAGCCACAGAAGGACACAGAAAGAAGGGGGAAGAGGAGAGTGGGAGAAGGGATAAGTAGCGAACCCGGAGCGTAAGCGACGGGCTTCTGTAGGAGTTACTGGAGATTATTAGACAAGCCCGTCGCTTACGCTCCGGGTTCGTTAGCCTCCTCTCGGACTTCTCCCCTCTTCGTCTTTCCGTGTCCTTCTGTGTGGTTCCGTGGCTAAAATCAAAAATAAACAATGACAAATGAATTAACAGTTATCGGTGGGGGCCTGGCGGGTTGTGAGGCGGCGTGGCAGGCGGCGCAGCGGGGTGTTCCGGTACGACTTTATGAAATGCGGCCTAAAGTGCCAACAGCGGTGCATCGCACGGGTGATTTGGCCGAACTGGTTTGTTCCAATTCGCTCAAAAGCAACAACCTGGATAAAGCCAGTGGCTTGTTGAAGGCGGAGATGCGTCGCCTTGACTCACTCATTATTCAATGCGCGGATGCTTCGGCGGTGGCAGCAGGTTCGGCCCTGGCGGTAGACCGAGTGCGCTTTGCGTCTTTAATTACAGAGCGATTGGGGCAGCATCCTAACATTACTATCTGCCGGGACGAAGTGACGACGATTCCAGAGACGCCCTGTATTGTGGCGACGGGGCCATTAACTTCGGCGTCCTTGTCGGGGGTGATTCAGGAGGTCTTGGGTGAGGGATTTCTCAACTTCTTCGACGCGGTGGCTCCCATTGTGGATGCGGATAGCCTGGATTATGATCAACTCTTCCTGGCCTCGCGCTATGAAAAGGGTGGGGCGGCTTATTGGAATGCTCCCTTAACCGAAGCGCAATATGACACGTTGCGCGAAGCTATCCTGACCGCTGAAAGTGCCACTGCGCACAATGAAGAGGATGTGCCCTATTTTGAAAGCTGTCTGCCTGTCGAAGAGTTGGCCCGCCGGGGACGTTTGACAATGCGTTACGGAGCTTTGCGCGGCGCGGGCTTAACGGACCCTAAAACGGGTCGCTGGCCCTTTGCCTGTGTGCAACTGCGGGCCGAAAATGCCGAAGGTACCATGTATAACCTCGTCGGTTTCCAAACGCGCATGAAATGGCCGGAGCAAACGCGGGTGCTGCGCCTGATTCCTGGGCTGCAAAATGTGGAGATTGTGCGTTATGGAGTTATTCACAAAAATATCTTCATCAATTCCCCCTCGATATTGCGTCCCACTTTCCAGACGAGGTTCCGTGACGACCTCTTCTTCGCCGGGCAATTGACGGGTGTGGAAGGTTATGTCGAATCCGCCGCTGCGGGATTGATGGCAGGGATTAATGCCGCATTGTTATTGAATAAAGATGCTCTGGGCGCACCAACGGCCTTTCCGCGTGAAACTGTGCTGGGTTCGCTGGCGCATTACATCACGAGTGCCGAAGCGAAGCACTTTCAGCCAATGAACTCGAATTGGGCGCTGTTGCCGCCACCGGAGGAGAAAGTGCCCAAAGCGGACAAGCCAGCATTCTTTGCGCAACGGGCGTTGGGCGCATTAGAAATTTTTATAGATAAAAACCGGTTGAGTATGGCACAATAAAGGGTAGCATCACAGCCTTCATCACAGCACACTTATTATGCATGGCCATATTGATCACTTTGCCTCCCATCTCCAGGATGCGCGCAATGCCTCGCCGCATACCCTCCGCAGTTACACGCGAGATTTAATCCAATTCGTTGAATGGCTCGAAAGTGAGCTATTGGTGCGGCCTAATAGCCGGACAACAGGCCAGGGTTGGGAAAAAGTCACGTATTTAATGATTCGCCGCTACCTGGGCTATCTGGCGACGCATGATTATGATCGTCGCTCCGTGGTGCGCAAGTTGTCATCGCTCAAGGCGTTCTTTAAATGGATGGAGCGCGAGAACGTCATTGAACTCAATCCTGCCGCGCAGGTGCTCTCGCCCAAGGCAGCCAAGCCATTGCCCGATGTACTTGATATTGGCGAAGTCGAGAAGTTACTCATTTTGCCCAACATTGAGACTCCTTTCGGGCAGCGCGACAAGGCATTATTAGAGTTTCTGTACGCCACAGGGATGCGGGTGGCAGAAGCGGCGGCGCTTTCGTTGCCGGATGTGGACTGGCGGGCCGGGGAAGCGCGGGTAGTGAGCGGTAAGGGCAGTAAAGAGCGCGTGGTCTTGCTGGGGCGTTATGCCTTGCGTGCCCTGCAAGATTATGTCGAACAGGCACGGCCTGTGTTAATGGCGCGGCGCAAGAACGAGTTGGCCAATACCACCGATGCTGTCTGGATCAATGGACGCGGCACGCGCTTATCGGCACATGCCATCTATATGCTGGTGCTGGATTACGCTGGGCGTGCCCAATTGCAGAAGAAAGTCACCCCCCACACCCTGCGTCACTCCTTTGCCACGCACTTATTAGAGGGCGGGGCCGATTTGCGTGTTGTGCAGGAATTACTGGGCCATCGTTCACTTAGCTCCACCCAAATTTATACACGGATAGGAGCCTCGCATTTGAAGAATGTCTATGAGGCAGCGCATCCCCGTGCCCGCTCTGCGGGAATAACTTGAGATAATTTGGGCGGTCTGGCAGCACGTGTGGAGGAAGTTAGTTATGGTCGCAGTTGTAGCGCAATTTTAATTGCACCAGTTGTAGAACGTAGTGCCATGATAATCGTCTGTAAAAGCGGCGCAAGTGTACTGGGCGTGCTATAATGAGCCGTTGGGTCAGCACTGACTTGATGGGACTCAATAAGAACTCCATGAGGCGTGGACTGAGCGGTTTAAGTGAGGCAATGCTGAAGCTACTCGCCGTCTTCAAGTTGCGCTCGAAATCCGCTTTCAGCCAGCCGTTCTAATGATATGGGTCAGGCTTCTTACATAGTATTAGCTTTTAGCGTCCTCAACTTAATGTTGGCGGCGTGCGGGCTATTGCTGGTCTACTTCGACTGGAGCGCGGCCCGTCGTCGTGAATTCCTCTACCTCTCGTTTTCGGAAGATAAACCCGGCGTCAATTACTTTGCTGCGGCCCGCCGCCGTCGTGCCCAATACACGCGCTTGATAGGCGCTTTTATCGTCTTATTGGTGCGCGAGTTTTTGTCGGTGCTGCTTTATGCCCAGGTCACCAAGTCGAACGACTGGAGTTTATGGGTGCAGTGGTGGGCGGGTCATGCCGGAACCAGCGACTTATCCTCTATCGCGGTGGCCATCAATCTTTATAATTGGGTCACCTGCCTGGGTATTCTGAGTGTTATCTTGCTGGGCTACGGAATACTTTATGAGCCGCAAGAAAAGAAAGGTGCCGCGGCGGGTGCTTTGACCGGAGTTTTCGTGGCCTTCTGGGTTGCCTTCACCATTGTGGCGGTCACGGGTGTCCTCGGCACGCATTCGCAGGCGATTGTGGCTGATGTGACCTTCGTTGTGCGTATCGGGCTGATTTGTGGCATCATTTATGGTCTGCGGCAGCGTGGTCTGCGTCACGATGAGCAAGGTTTGCTGCTGTATAATCCAACAACTTTGATGGGAGCCTTTGCGGTCTGGATGGTGGGTGCCATTATTAGCCTGCTGTTCGCTAATCCTGCGCCGGGGCCATTAAGTCAAACGATAACCTATGGCCTCCTCGTCGGCATCATAGCTCGTGGCGTATTGTTTGAGTATGAGACAGTAGAAAGCTCCCGACACCGACTAGGCCGTGAGCGGCAAGTGATCTTCTCGTTCTTGCAACGTATTGGCACCGCCTTCACCAAAGAACTTCAGTTTGAGCAGGTGCTACGCATTGTCCTGGATACAGCTCTGGAAACGACTGAAGCATCTGCCGGGGCCATTTATCTTTATCATTCTGAGACCGATTTATTAGACCCGCGTGTAGTGCGCGGGTTTTTTCCGCCTTTGCACGTTGATACGGCGGCGGCCAACTCGCCCCATCGCACGGAGGAGTTGCAAGCCGAAATGGAGCACCAGACGTTTCGCTTGGGTGAAGGCGTCATTGGAGAAGTGGCCCAGAGCGGAGAAGCCCGCATTATTGATGATGTAAAAGCTCAGGGCGTCATGATGGGTACTACCACCGACTTTATGCGCAACAAGTCCATGCTGATTGTGCCCCTGCGCATCCGCGATGAGCCTTTGGGCGTGATGGCTGTCTTGAACAAGCAACGCGGTTCGTTTGGCCCCGACGATCAATCTCTTATGCAAGCTCTGGGCGACCAGGGGGCACTTTCAATCAACCATGCTATTCTGACCCTAGAAATTGGGCGGCAGGAACGCTTGCGCCGTGATTTGCAGATTGCCCATGACATCCAACAGCGCATGTTGCCTAAAGAGTGCCCCACGGTGCCAGGTTTCAAGATTGCCGCAGTGGGCACGCCTGCTACCGAAGTCGGCGGCGATTACTACGATTTCTTCTGGGTAGATAAAGACCATTTAGGCATTGTAGTCGCTGACGTTTCGGGCAAAGGCGTGCCCGCCGCCATTACGGTGGCAACGATTCGCAGTGCGTTTCGCACCCTCGCGCGGGGCAACCCGGACGTGCGCGAAGTGCTGTCGCGTGTTAATGAATTCATGAGCCAGGACTTGCGCCGTGATATGTTCATCACCTGTGTCTATGGTATTCTGGAGATTCCCACCCGACGTTTTTCCTGGGGCCGCGCTGGTCACGAGCCTCTGATTGTGGCGCACCCGGACGCTCCCATAGATGTGCTGAGTCCGGGTGGCTTTGCGCTGGGCGTAGTAGATTCACCTGAATTTGGTGATTTTCTGGAAGTCAACACCGTGGAATTGCATTCTGGCGACCGCCTGCTAATGTTCACCGATGGTTTGACTGAAGCCATGAACTCGCGCGGTGAAGAGTTCGGGATGCAGCGCATCCTGAACGTTATGGATCATCTGGATGATGATGGCGTTCCCGTCGTGGCAGGTAATGATCGTATGTCTACAGCCGCCCTGGGCCGCAGCCCGCAAAATGGCCGCGCCAAGAATGCTTTCAATGGCGAGAACACTGGCGTGGATAAGGGTCTGAACGGAAATGCCACCTGTGGCGCTAACGATGCCTCTGACGAACCAGAAGATTTGAGAACCATTGAACTCGCCGTGCAAACGCACGTTGCTGGTGCCCCCCCCAGCGATGACCTCACCATTGTCTACCTTTCGGCTAATTAGGGTACAGGGTTCGGGGTTTAGCACTACATAACAAATCCTCTCTTATTAAAGCCTACAGTTTATACCCAACCCTATACCTCAAACCTTATACCTAGCTTGCTGCGCTTTAGGGGCTGTATTGTGATATTATGAGTAGGGTGGTAAGCTAGGCTTATAGAACAAGGCAGCAAACGCTATAGAAAGAACTCTCAATACGATTATGGCTTCTTCTAAATTAACTCCGATGCGCCATCAAACAAAGACACAGGCGCTTAGTGATTATCTCATCGAGAACGTACATGAACTGGCACCGAAAGGTAAATTTTTACCGATGCAACAGCTTAGTGAAAGACTCAATGTGAGCGTGATGACGTTGCATCGGGCGATGAGTGAATTAGAAGCGCAAAATTTAATTTACCGCCGTCAAGGGTCAGGCACCTATGTTTCCCCCCGCTTGAATCAGCGCACCGTTGGCTTAGTCTATGACCGTGACATTTTTCAGCCGGGGGCCTCGCCCTTCTGCGGTTTGCTCGTTGAAGAATCCCGACGGCGGGCCGCTTCCAGCGAAGAGAAATTTAGTTTTTACTTAGCGATTCCCTCCCACGATGGCTTGCCAGTGCATGATGATCTGGTAGATGCCATTCACACCCGCCGCTTGCAGGGCATTTTATTCGTCGGTGAACAGAACCCGGAAGCAATATCGTGGCTGCTGCAACAGAAAATCCCGACTGTGGCCCTCGCTTATACCCCCATTGCTCCCTGGCGTGTGAAAATTGACCACCCGGCAGTGGTGCGTATGGGCGTAGAGAATCTGGTGAGCCAGGGCTGCCGTCGCATTGGCCTGTGGATTCCGGCTGGCGTGGGCATCGGCCCGGCCAGTGGCCAAAAGTCCTTTCCTGAATTAGACGCCTTTCGCCAGGCCCTCAAAAAACATGGCTTAACTTATAAGCCGGAATATGTGTGGAATGTGGAGAGCCTGACCGATACGGTGGAAACTCAGCCGCGTGAGACCAACCAGGAACAAGGTTTCCGTGCTGCATTTGAGGTGTTTGGCAACGCCGCCGGTGCGACCAAAGCCAAACGCGAAGAGATGCCCGATGGCTTGGTCATCTTAGATGACATGATGACGCGCGGTGCCGTCGTAGCCCTGGGTAAAGTCGGCCAACACGTCGGCAAAGACCTGCGCATCGCTACCCACACTAATCATGGTTCCACTGCCCTCTCCGGCTATGAAGCCGACCTCACCATTATCGAAGTTGACCCCGCCGAAATCGTCCAGGCCATGTTTGATATGTTGGAAACCCTGATGGAAGGCAAAACCCCGGCCTCGGCCACCGTCAGCATTGAACCCAAGCTCAAGTCTGTTAATGGTCAATGAAGGCTCGTTATATTAACTTCTCTGCTAAGTAAGCATGGCCCCTAAAAATCTGCACAGGTCAGCGGTTGTCTCGCGTCGTGACTTCATTCAACACTGCGCTCTCAGCACATTGGCGATGGGAGTGCCCATGCTGCGTGGCTACGGCCTTGATCCGCACCAACCCAAGGGCCAACAGGGGCCAGCGAGTGGCACCATCAACCTGGATCAAGATTGGCTTTTCGGCGGCAAGTTTGATGGAGTGGCGGCCACCTCGAAATCTCATGATTCCCATTTTGAGCGGATCACCTTGCCGCATTGTGTGGCAAAGCTATCGTGGCAAAATTGGGATGCAGCGCAGTGGCAGGATGTGTGGATTTACCGTCGCCATTTTACCCTCCCCAGGGAAGTGGGTAGGCTGCGGGTGTTCCTCCATTTCGATGGTGTCATGGTCGGCGCTACGCCGACTATCAATGACCATCCTTTGCCGCAACACTTAGGCGGCTACCTGCCCTTTGCTTATGAGATTACCGACTGGCTCAGACCTGCCGACAATGTGCTGACTGTGTTGGTGGACTCACGGTGGAGTAATGTGCCACCCGAAGGTGCGCCCAGCGGCGCACGGCGCATAGATTATCTAACCCCTGGCGGCATCTATCGCTCGGTTCGGTTAGAGGTGATGCCACCAATTTTTATCAGTGATGTCTTTGCCAAACCGACGCACGTTCTCGACCCCGACCGGCGCATTGAAGTAACCTGTTCTCTTAACGCCAGCACGCCCCTAGAGAAGCCGCTCCATATTGAAGTTGAATGCAGGGATGGTGATCGTGTACTCACTCGCGTGCAAGAGACGCTGCGGATTGATAAGGCTGGTTTAACGGAGTTTCGATTAGTGCTGGACAAGCTCGGCAATGTCACCTTCTGGGACGTAGATGCGCCACACCTGTACGATGTGGTGACAACTATTTCGTTGAATGGTCAGCCGTTGCACAACCACCACACCCGCATCGGGCTACGCGAGGCACGTTTTGAATTGGATGGCTTCTTTTTAAATGGGCGGCGACGGCAGCTCTTTGGCTTAAATCGGCACGAGTTATTCCCTTATGTTGGTGGTGCCATGCCCCCGCGTGTCCAGCGCCATGATGCCGCAATGCTGCGTCACGAATTGAACTGCAATATCGTGCGCTGCTCCCATTATCCTCAAGCGGCAGCCTTCCTCGACGCCTGCGACGAATTGGGTCTTATGGTGTGGGAGGAAGTCCCCGGTTGGGGCTATCTCGGCGATGAGAAGTGGCAAGCGTTGCTGGTGCGCGACGCGCAAGATATGATTATCCGTGATCGTAATCACCCCTCCATTGTTATCTGGGGCACGCGCGCCAACGAATCAGCCAACAACGAGGCACTTTATCAAAAGACCAGGGAGATGGCCAAGACGCTCGATGGCTCGCGGCCTACATCTGGCTCAATGACGGCTGGTTCGAGGCGGAACTGGCTCCATGATTGGCATGAGGAGGTCTTCGCCTATGACGATTACCATGCGGCTCCCGATGGCAGCGTCGGCATTGCAGAACCAACGCCGGGCGTCCCTTATATGCTGGCGGAGGCCGTGGGTCAATTCAATTACAGCCAGCGCAGAGGCTTCAATAGCCAATATCGCCCTGCGGGAGATGTCGCATTACAACAACAGCAGGCTTTGCGTCATGCTCAAGCCCACAGTAAAGCGGCGGCGAACCCACGCATCTGCGGGGTGATCGCCTGGTGCGCGTTTGACTACCAGAGCCTGATCAATTCGTATCATAGTGTGAAGTATGCAGGCATCGCCGACGTTTTTCGCATTCCTAAACTGGGAGCGTCGTTTTACCAAGCGCAAATTGATCCCCAGGTGCGCGTGGTCATCCAACCCAATTTTTACTGGGACTTTGGGCCGCAAACATCCCGTGGGCCAGGGCACCGGGCTGCTATCTTCTCCAATTGCCAGCGCCTGGAATTGTTTATTAATGGCCAGCCACACGCCACTCTGCACCCGGATGTAACGAGTTACCCCTATCTTCAATATCCGCCCTTTTTGGCCGATCTTGATCTGGAAGGCGCGGGCCATCCTGAATTGCGCATTGACGGTTATATTAATGATCGGCTGGCCCTGTCAAAATCGTATTCTTCCGACATGAAGCAGGATCAGTTATTGCTTAAAGCTGATGACACCACGTTGATAGGAGATGGCTCCGATGCGACCCGGCTGCTCTTCAAAGTTGCGGATAAGTTTGGTGCGCAACGGGCCTTGGCAGGCGGCATTATCACTTTTGAACTTGTGGGGCCGGGAGTTCTAGTGGGAGATAATCCGTTTGCGCTGGCAGACAGCGGCGGAGTTGGCGCCCTCTGGGTGAAAACGATGCCACAAAGGTCTGGACTCATCAAGGTTAAAGGGACTCATTCATCGTTGGGCACTAAGTCAGTTGAGATTGAAGTCTTGCCGCATAAGATATTGTAAATAGGACTTATGCAACCCGTCCCTTTAGAGGCGGGTGGTCTGATTCTTTGCATATGTCCTGAGAAAACTAAGATGGCATCTCGGCGGCTTGCGTCTTCTCATTTATCCAGCCCCGGCCACGATGTAGGTAACACATGTGGGGCATGACCCCGACTCACTTTTATGGACGAAAGAGGCGATTATGCGCTTGGGAAGTGAGTCGCCCTACCGCCTCAAATTCATGACGCCATTCGTGGCCAGGGCTTGGGTAGTAGAAAGCCCAACCCGGTTAGGTTTCCCCGTTAGGTTTCCCACTGGAATACCTCTGCCAGTGGCACATCGAAGACATGGGCAATACGGAACGCAGCCTCTAAGGACGGCGAGTATTTCCCCGCTTCGATGGCGGCAATCGTTTGCCGCGTCACGCCGACGCGCTGGCCAAGCTCAGCCTGCGACATTTCGCCGTTCAGAAAACGCAGCGTGCGAATTCGATTGGAAAGTATTCCTTTCATCCCTGTCATCCCTGCTGCCTGCGATAGCTCAACACGACGATGCCATGTTGAACGATTTGCGCAATCGCAATCATGGCTATCGCCGCATTGACGAGGCTCCAGCCACGGGCAGTAAACGGCATAATGCCGCCGACCAGGATCATGCCAGCGATCATAACGTAATAAGCGGAGCTGATCGCGTGGCGCGTGATGGCAAGGTCGCGTTCGTCCGGTGGCGTGTGAGCTTCCTGCGGCGATACGCGACGCAGATAAAGATGGCCCACGCCCAAGATGAGCATCTGCACACCCGCCGTCACTGCATACAAGCTCAACTGCCTAAGATTAGGCAGCGCCTCTCTGGGCGGATTCGCCGCCACAATCATGAAATACGGGCCAAACGTAGCGGCCATTGCGATCAGATACAACCAAGCGGTTTTCTCTCTGTAGGGCATTTTAGCCTCCTCAACCCATCATGGGTTTTATGTAAGTAATAGCATACACGAAGTTAAATATAATTGTCAAGGTGTTAAATAAAATTAACAATTTAAAGGGGACAAAAAGTGAGCAGCAGCGGTACCCCACATGTCTTACCTATATCGTGGCCGGGGCTGATTTATCTGCTATCCCAACTTTCTTACGAGTTTCATAAAGCGACTGAGCGAATACCCGAAAACTCTCCCCAATTAATTTACAAAATTTTATTTAAAAATTTTAGGCTCACCCCTTGCACACTTACAACATATTATATTAACATAATATCAATTGTTGTTTAGGGCAAGGTTGAGCATGTTGAACACCAAGCGTCTTTTCAAAAATAATGAGTCCCTTGCATCCTCTAATCCCCCTCTTCGCTGGAAGACAAGTGCCGCCTGGTGCTGGCTCCTGGCCAGTGTGTCCATCTTTACCGGATTAGCTTACAGAGGATTCTTGGCTCATGCTTCACCAATAGTAGACTTCCAGCAAGATTTGCTGGCGAAGGTGGAGCGGGCGAGACAAGACAAAGCTCCGCCGCAGCCAGTCTCCGTTTCCAACATCAGCGACATCGTTTACATGATAAAATTGCCGCGCCAGCAAAAAGAGTATCCGTGGCAGCAAGTTACCATTCAGCAAAGGCAGACTCCTGATAGTCAGCTATGGCAGCCAACGCGCAATGCTGATATTCTGGTTCTGGGCGATAGTTTCAGCAACATCTATTCTTATGGGGGTGCCTGGGGCCAAGCGGCAGTTTTCGCCGAGCAACTGGCTTATTATCCTCAGCGCCCGGTAGATCGGATCGCCATTGATGGCGGGGCCGCCAACGAAACACGTCTGGAACTGCGCCGTTCTATCTTGCAAGGTCGAGATCGCTTGTTAGGCAACCGACTGGTGATTTATGAATTTTCTGTGCGCTATTTGCTGCACGATGATTGGAAGCCAATTGATTTACCATTGACCAAAATGGCTTAAAAGCGGTAAAGCCGCCACCAAATCGAAGCGGTGCAGAACGCTTTGAATTTAAGCTGGCTATTAATAACGCAACTTTGACATGTATTCCATCGAATCCCATTCCCGAAAATCTATCCGTAGCGTCCGGCAGCGTTGCCGCACGAACATTCTGACCACGGCTCCAGCGCAAGGCGGCGGAAGTTTACGGTGGGGGCCGCGCGAGTTATTGTGGCTCATCTTGCTGCTCAGCCTGGCGATACCCCTGCGCGCCTTCATGCTCTTCGCTGATATGACCCCAACTGGCGATGCAGCGGCGCGTTATTACCCGCTCGCCTATAACCTGCTGATGGGACATGGCTTTTCGACTAATCTTCAGCCGCCGTATCAACCCAATGATTTCGACCTGCCGGGCTACCCTGGCTTTGTGGCTGGGATTCTGTGGCTATTTGGTCGGCTACAAAGTGTAGTCTTCATTCAACTTATGCTGGAATTATTGACGCTCTTTGTAGTGGGGCGTATTGTGCGCCGCCTGAATTTGCCGGGGCGAGTGCAAACAGTGACCCTGGTCATTGGCCTATTGTGTCCTTTCCTGCCCCTCTGGGCAGCGCGCATGATGACGGAAGTCGTGACCACCTGCCTCGCTCTGATTATGTGTTATATGCTGGTGCGTGTCTGTGATGAGCACACCAGATACAAATTCTGCTGGTGGACGCTGGCCGGGTTAGTGGGCGGCGCTGTCCTACTGATGCGCCCGGATATGATTATTGCTGTCCCCCTCATGCTCTTAGCGACCGCTCTGGTGACCTGGCGTGGTGGATGGCGGCAGTGGCTGCGCACGTCCAGTGGACTAAGCCTGGGCGTGCTGGCGGTGGGTCTGATGTTACTGCCGTGGACGTTGCGGTCGTATGCGCTTTTTGGTGTCTTTCAACCGATAGGTCGCGTCGGTGATCAGGGCTTGAATGGCTACGTTAAATGGCTGGGCACCTGGGTAGATGGCACCAATTATCAGAAGCCGTACTGGTGGGATATTCTCAAACCAATTGGGCCAGATCACTTTCCCCGCTGGAAGTTCAGCACTGCCGAGCAGCAAAAAGCCGAGCGTATTCTGGTCTTAGCCAAGAGGCTTAAAACCTTTGATGGCGAGCCGTCGCGCCAATTTATGGAACTGGCGAACGAAGCGCAGCGTGTGCGCCCCTTACAAGCGCGTTTGATAGCTCCGCTGGGCCGGGTGATGAATACCTGGAGCCACATGCCAGAATATATCCCCCTGCGTGCCTTGCCGGGCTTTATACCCACCACGCCCGGTTTGCCTACCCCGGCCCAAGACCGTGCCATCGCTGTCTTTTATGTTTTCTGGAAATGCCTATCCTGGCTCTTTATTATTGGCGGCCTCTATGCGCTAACGCTGCGACGCAAAGGCATAGCTGTCATTTTTGCCCTGGTTATAGGGCGTTCTCTGCTGCCTTTTGCCAGTGGTTTGGCGGTAGAGCCACGCTATCTCATGGAAGCCCTCCCCGTTTGTTTTGTCTTCGCCGCCCTGGGTGTCGAAGCTCTTTTCTTGTTAGCTATCACTATGCCCAAACGCTTGCCAGCCATTGGGGACAAGTTAAAGCCACTCCATCACTTGCCGCTGGGCAGCAGACCGCACTGGCAAGGAGCACCGGCATGGATGAACCTTATGGCACGACGCGCACGGCAAGTTTCGGCTAGAGCAAAGCAAGTTAATGGCGCTAACGCGAATTCATTCGTCCCGGAGCAGCGCCTTGCATGGAGAGTGAGCTATCCGTCGCACCATCGCTTATTATCGCGTAAGGCACTGGCTCCCCGGCGAACTATAAGGCGTGGGCGTGTCAATCCGCTCTCGGAGCGGAGCGTTGAGCCTACTTTAGCTATTGGCAACCGTTCTCGCTCCATCATGCCAACTCGTCCTTACTTCTCGCGTGTCCGCCGCTCTCGCACACGGTCTCTAACAACTCGCCGCAGCGCAACCTCATTAGTAACAACGCGCACCACTACGACGGCCACTAAAAGTGCTGGTAGCCGTGCTTCCCCTGTGCCGGTTAAGAGTAGTTGAGGCGCATTACCCGCCCCAACCGTTTTCGCGCACTAACAATTAATCTCTAAATCGCTCACTCCTTGAGCCCGA
>Ga0213875_10000082_pt1 | contig 112075 bp, 87 predicted proteins | sample BarmaccomBMRX_R8_FD_160105 | JGI IMG/M metagenome (GOLD analysis project Ga0213875, IMG submission 160105) | Root-associated microbial communities from Barbacenia macrantha in rupestrian grasslands, the National Park of Serra do Cipo, Brazil - RX_R8 | ecosystem: Host-associated > Plants >... | reverse complement strand
GACTAGTCAGCGGAGTGCTGTTACGATTCTCTATCCTCGATTCTCCATCTTCTTCAAACTCTGTGCCCTTTGTGAATTCTTTGTGTCCTTTGTGTTAAAAAACGAAAGTAGAGCCAGGCGGAACTTACACCCCGTTATTTCGTGGTTGCATGTGGGGCGGCGCACGTTGTCACAACCACGCCTCTGCTGTAGCCTCTTAGGTAGCAAGGACAGTTAATCGTCTTATGAAACAGTATTATATCCGTCACATCTCCGCCTGGATTTTAGGCTTTACCATTTACGCTCTTTCGTTCCATACCGCCGTTTCTCTATTACGGAGCAATACAATGCGGCCCTCGGAAGCCGCTACTGATATGAGTTCAAAAAATCTCATTCGCGCCCCGGAGTTCCCCGCTAATTTCACCTGGCTCAACACTGACAAACCGCTCTCGCTGCGCGCTTTGCGTGGCAAGATTGTGTTGCTCGACTTCTGGACGTATGGCTGCATCAACTGTATGCACGTCATTCCTGATTTGCATAAGTTAGAGCGCAAATACGAGAAAGAGTTGGTCATCATCGGTGTCCATTCGGCCAAGTTCAGCAACGAGGATGAAAGCCAGAACATTCGGAATGCGATGCTGCGCTATAACCTGCAACATCCCATCCTGGTAGATGAAAAGATGAAGGTATGGGATGCCTATGCGGTGAACGCCTGGCCGACTCTGGTGCTGATTGACCCGGAGGGCCGCGTCGAAGGCAGCGTGGCGGGTGAAGGCAACTACGACATCCTTGACCAGACTATCACCAAGTTAGTGCGGCAATTTGGAGCCAAGGGTGAAATCAATACTACCCCCGTAAGCTTTGCCCTGGATGCGGCCAAAGTACCCAACACTCCACTCTGGTATCCTGGCAAAGTCTTAGCGGATGCCGAAGATAATCGGCTGTTTATCGCCGACTCGAATCATAACCGCATTGTTATTGCCGACTTGGAAGGCCACGTTGAAGCGGTGGCAGGCACGGGCGTGCTGGGTCTGCAAGATGGTGGTTTTGCAGAGGCGACTTTCAGTAATCCGCAGGGTATGGCGTTGCGTCGCACACCGAACGGAGACCTGACCCTCTTTGTCGCTGATACCAACAACCATGCAATCCGTGCTTTAGACTTAAAGCGTGGCACCGTTACTACGATTGCGGGCACCGGACAGCAGGCCAGCCTGCGCGCCCAAGGTGGCACAGGCACCCGTGCCGCGCTCTCTTCGCCCTGGGATTTACAACTCATCGGCGACACCCTTTATATTGCGATGGCCGGGCCGCACCAAATCTGGGCCTTAGACCTCAACAGTAAGGTTGTCATTCCTTACGCCGGTTCGGGTGGCGAGGCGCGACGAGATGGGGCATTACGAGACGCCGCTCTCGCGCAGCCTTCAGGGTTAACAACTGATGGCAAGCATCTCTTCTTGGCCGACAGCGAAAGCAGCAGCATTCGCGCTGTTGACTTGCCAGGCAATGGCTTTGAGGTGCGGACTTTAGCCGGTGGTGGCGATGAGGGAAGCAACTTGTTCGCCTTCGGGGATGTGGATGGAGAAGGTGGCAAAGTGCGGCTTCAGCATCCCCTGGGTGTCGCTTATAACAATGGGGTGTTGTATGTCGCAGATACCTACAACCATAAAATCAAGACTCTCGATCCCCGCATGGGCAGCATTCAAACCTTCTTAGGCGGAGGACGTGGTGATGCGGAGGGAGCACAGCCGCAGTTCTATGAGCCAGGTGGTTTGAGTGTTGCTGGTGATAATCTTTATGTGGCAGATACCAATAACCATAAAATCAAAGTGGTTAATTTAACGACCAAGCAAACCTCAACTCTCACCCTGACGAATTTGCCCGCGGCCCAACCCGCCGAACCAGAGCATCCAGTTCGCCCCGCTGTAGAGGACAATATCATCACCCTGCCCGTGGCGAACCTGGCACCCAACACCCAGGGCGAATTGGTGCTGGATGTAAAATTACCCGCCAATCACGAGATTAACCCCGCCGCACCGCAACGCTTGCAGGCTCGTGCCGAAGGTCAGGGCATCACCTTAACGAAAACAACTGTAGCCGCAGGCCAGTTCAACTTGCCATTGCGTCTACCCTTCACCAGTGGCAAAGCAGGCGAAAAAGGCGCAGCGGTCGTCTCCACCACGATTTATTACTGCTCGCACGATAAGGGACTTTGCAAAGTCAAATCGCTCCGCTTCCGCGCCCCCTTTACCGTGCAGGATGGCGGCACAGCCAAACTCACTCTGCACGCGCAGTTGTAACACCAGATTTCAACACAAAGGACACAGAGAAGGCACAAAGGGCACAAAAGAGAGTTGCGGATCGAGAATAGAAGATAGAGACTAGTCAGCGGAGTGCTGTTACGATTCTCTATCCTCGATTCTCCATCTTCTTCAAACTCTGTGCCCTTTGTGAATTCTTTGTGTCCTTTGTGTTAAAAAGAAACGAAAACTAAATTTGCAATGGCTTATCTACCTGGGCCACAACTCGTTTGGGGGTGTCGCCATCGGAGGTCGTGTTGGGCGTCAGGAGAGGCGGAAGTTCTCTGGGGGAGTTTTGCGGCACAAGATTATGGCCATGCAGCAGGGCTGCGCCGCCGATGAGGATGGCATCATCGCCGAGAGCGGAGCGCACGATTTCCAGCTTTTTGCCGGTACCAGGTAAAGCGACTTTACGTGCTGTTTTCTCAATCACGGGCAGCATCCACTTACCGCACGCTTCGATGACCCCACCACCGAAAATAATCACTTCCGGGTCAACAATATGCAGCACGGATACCGTCGCCAGACCCAGGAGATACGCGGCATGATGGATCACTTCGGTCACGAGGGGATCGTCACGGCGCAAGGCTTCTTTTAAGGCCCCGGAGCGGATGCGCTCCAATTTCTTATCCCCAATAATATCGGTGAGAAGTGAAGTTCGGCCTTCTGTCTGGATGGCATAACGCAGTTGATTTTCAATCGCGGTGCGCGAGCAGAAGTCCTCCAAATAAAGATGCTTATTCGTCGTGGGATTAGCCGTAGGGTCAGCAATCAGCGGCACCAGCAGATGGCCAATTTCCCCGGCTAAACCCCGATGCCCAACCATTAGCTTGCCATCCAGCACTAATCCGCCACCAATACCGGTGCCGACAAAAATACCAAACGCCGACTGCGCACCCCTGGTCGCGCCACGCCAGTGTTCGCCTAGGACACCTAAGTTAACGTCGTTACCTATCATTACTGGCAGGCCAAAGCGTTCGGTCAACAGTGCCGCGAGAGGAGTTTTCGAGAGCGGCGCGTTAGGGGTATAAACGACATAGCCAGCCGCTTCATCTACCACTCCCGGCACACCCAGGGCCACCCCGCCAATTTCATTGCGCTTCAAAGAGGCGGCTTTGATGATGTCCGCCACCGCATCGCCAATCTGCACAATCAGGCGCTTGCGAGAATGGCGTTCTGTTTTTTGCTTCTGGCGCGCGATAATCTGACCGTCATCGGTCAGCACCGCCGCCAAAATTTTGGTGCCACCGACATCAACCGCGACAAGGTTATTTGTCATCATCTGCCCCTTTGCTGCATTCGCTTTTGCAATGGTTGCTGTGTATCATGTCTTGAGTTGTCAGCCGCTGCGGTTGCTTTATCATTTGCACTTGCGACATCATTTATGCTTGCGACGCTTTGGTGCTGGTTTCGTTGACGGCTGCCGATTATTCTTCAAGTTGTCTGGTTTAGTATTAACCTTCGGACGACGCCCTGCTGATTTTAATGAGGTCACAGCGCGGCTGTCAACACTTTCAACCTCATTTTCTTTTGCGCTGCTATTAGTCGCTGCGTTTATTACCCCATTATGTGTGGTGTTAAACATCTCATCTGGAAAATTAGCAGATACATCCGCCTCATGCTTAACTTCACCCGCCAACGATTGCAATACAGGGTCGGCCATCGTGCCCGCCCGCCCATCGGTGGCGGGCGGCGCACCAGAGGCAGGGGCTGGTCGCAGGGTCAATTCCAGCTTGGGGAGCGTGGTCGCACGCTGGCCGCCATCCCCCCACGCCGAAGGCACCGGGCGCGCGGCGGGGCGTCCACTGCGCAAATCGGCATCACCCTGCCCTAAGCTGTGCTGGCGCGCCTGAGTCATCAGCCATTGTTGGCAACGAAACGGCGCTTCTTTGGGGCCGGGTCTGAGTCGCCAATAATCACCATCTGGACGGATGCAGCGGGCTTTAATATTATCTTTGAGAGCAGCCCCCAGAACTTCATCTCGTAAACGCACCTTCAACGCTTCGTTCTCGACCGGAAAAATAACTTCAACCCGTTGAAAGAAGTTGCGCGGCATCCAATCAGCGGAGCCACAATAAATCTCATCCGCGCCATTGTTATAGAAGTAGAAGAGCCGTGAATGCTCCAGGAAGCGGTCTATAATCGAGCGCACGCGAATATTCTCGCTCACCCCCGGCACCCCCGGACGCAGACAACACACCCCGCGCACAATCAGGTCAATCTGCACTCCGGCCTGGGATGCTCGGTACAGCGCCTTAATAATACCGGGGTCTACCAGAGCATTCATCTTGGCAATAATTTGCGCTTGGGGCTTTGACTTTTTGCCCTTGGCCGAACTGCCTTTTGCCTGACGTTGCGCATTGGTCGTCTCACGTTCAATGAGACGCAGAAACTCTTCTTGCACCCCAAAGGGCGCGACCCACAACTTCTCCATGCCGGGAAATTGACTCATCCCGGTCAGCAGGTTAAACACCTTGGCCACATCTTCTCCAATGTCGGGTCGCGCCGTGAGCATCCCTACATCCGTGTACAGACGGGCTGTAATCTCATTGTAATTGCCGGTGCCCATGTGAACGTAACGATGTATCTCATCGCCCTCGCGCCGCACCACCAGGGCCAGTTTACTGTGCGTTTTCAGACCGACTAATCCATACAACACATGCACCCCGGCCTGCTCCATCGCACGCGCCCACTGGATATTATTTTCTTCGTCAAAGCGGGCTTTTAGCTCTACTAAGGCCGTCACCTGCTTGCCGTTTTGCGCGGCTCGCATTAAGGCACGCACAATCGGCGAATCACCCGATGTCCGATAAAGCGTTTGTTTAATGGCCAGGACGTTCGGGTCATCCGCCGCCATTGTGATGAAATCAATCACGCTCTTAAAGCTTTCATAAGGATGATGCACCAGAATATCTGCGTGGCGGATCGCTGCAAACAGTTCATCGGGCGATTCCACTTGCCGTAACTCCGATGGCACCGCCGGAGTAAAAGTTGGGTCTTTTAAATCGGGCCGATTTTCCGCGCCATAGACGGCCATTAGCCGCGTTAAATTAATGGGGCCATCCACTTCATAGAGGTCAATCGGCTCCAGCTCAAAAGTGCGCAGTAAAACCTCTACGACTGCCGGGTCACAACCACGTTGCACTTCTAAGCGCACCGCATCGCCACGTCGCCGCCGCTGCAACTGCATCTGCATCGCTTCCAGGAGGTTATCGGCCTCATCTTCATCCAGATACAGTTCGGAGTTACGGGTGACCCGAAAGGCATAGCACCCTTCAACACATAAGCCGGGAAACAAATCGCCGATGAACTCTGAAATAATCGAAGAGAGGAAAACGTAAATTTTGCGTTGCGCAGGAGCGATAGCGGCAGGCACCGCCACCAGACGCGGCAGGGCGCGGGGCACCTGCACCACGCCAAAGCGGGTCGCCTCGTGCTGCTCATCATAGCGCAAGCCATTCATGGCCCCCGGAGTGTCGGGTATCGAAAGCGCCACCGCCAGATTCAAGCTTTTATTGAGCAATTGGGGAAAGGGGTGCGCCGGGTCAATCGCTAAAGGCGTCAGCACCGGGAAAACCTCGCGTCGAAAGTAATCTGCGGCCCACTGTTGCCCCGGCTCGCTGAGGTCATTAATCGTTAAGAGATCAATGCCTTCCGCCGTGAGTCCCGGCACGATTTCGCGGTTGTAACACTGATACTGATCGCGCACCATGCGTTGCACACGGATGGCAATGGCATCAAGAGTCTGCTGTGCCGTAAGTCCATCCTCTTCGGCTACATTGGGCCGCGTTTCCGCCTGCTGCTGCAACCCCGCCACACGCACCTCAAAAAACTCGTCCAGGTTCGAGGCCACAATCGAGAGAAACTTCAACCGTTCCAGCAGGGGGTTAGTAGCATCTTGCGCTTCTTCCAGCACGCGCTGATTAAACTCTAACCAGGACAATTCACGGTTAATGAAATATTCAGGTCGGTCGAGGTCACGCACCGCCTGCACCGTCTGGCGCAGCGATTTCTTAGGAGTCTTCTTAACCGGCTTCTTCGCAGACTTACTTTGACTCATGTATTTAATGATAACTGGCTTTGTCGTGTCAGATGTTAACTATCAGTCGGGCCTGTAAACGACCCGGCAGGTTGGGTGCCCACAGCACAGCATCAACATGCTGTGCTGTGGGCTGGAAGTCTAAAGCCGACCGTCCTTTGGACGGTACACGAATAGGTCAGTACATGGCAAGCAAGGGCACGATAAATCATGCCCCTACGTGTGGCGTCCAACGGACGCTTAACCAACGGCCTTCCTGGCGGGGCTTTTACAGCCCCGGCTTTTCTTGACCATCTTCCAATCCTGTTTATACTTCAAACGTGCAACCCTTTTTGATTTTTGACGCTTACGGCATCCTGGTTGAGTTAGATGATTTTTATGGTCGCTTACAGCGCGGTTTTGGACAGCATGGTGTCACTTTGCCATTTGAGGTAGTGCAGCGGGCCGCACATCAGGAAATGCGGCATTATATGGCTAACGCCATTCATGTCAGCGACTCGGCAAGTTGGTTGAGACTGCGCCGTGATTGCGCCCAGATTTTAGCCGATGCCTTACGCTCACAAGGCCATCAACTGCCCTTTGGTACCGATACCACTTTAGAGATTCTGAGCGAAGCCTTAGTGTTTCACGCCTTTCCTGAAGCGCATGAGACGCTGGAAGAGTTACAGCGACGTGGCATTAAAATGGGCGTGCTTTCTAACTGGGACTATCAATTGCCCTCCATTCTGCAAGCAGTGCAACTGGATACATTCTTTCAGTTCATTGTCACTTCGGCGGAAGCGGGAGTGGAAAAGCCTGATTTAAAATTCTTTGCGTGTGGCGTGGAAAAGGTTCACGCTCTCGCTCCTGATGTGAAATTATCCCACTGCTTTTATATTGGCGATCACTACGAGAAAGATGTATTGCCTGCTCGTGCAGCGGGTTTAATACCCCTCTGGTTAGTCCGCGATCAGCGCGACCTCGCATCAGGCGACATTCACGAGGCGCAAGATGCAGTGATTCGCCTGCAAAGCCTGCGCGATTTGTTGAGCCTTCCTGCGCTTGGCATGAGCGCAAAATGAGTGTGATAAACTCTTAATCAAGTATCAACAACTCAAGTTATTAGCATTGGGTGAGGCATTAAAGGGAATATTACATGTTCGGATGGAAAAAAGATAATGGTGCGGCGGATGCCGGAGTACAAATAGGCAATGGTGCAGATCAGGCCGTCACCAAAGAAGAAGTCCTTAAAGCATTAGAGGTCATTATTGACCCCGACTTGAACAAGAACATTGTGGCTCTGGGGTTTGTGCAGAACGTGCGCGTGTGCGGCGGCAATGTCGCTTTTAATATTGAACTCACTACGCCCGCTTGTCCAGTCAAAGACCAGATGAAAAAGGCCGCCGAAGACGTGGTTTTGGGCTTGGCGGGGGTCGAAAATGTCGCAGTAGAGATGACCGCGCAAACGCGGCGCCCTCCCGAAATTAAGAACCTCATTCCTGGCATTAAGAATGCGATTGCTGTCGCCAGTGGCAAAGGCGGCGTCGGCAAAAGCACGACTGCCGTTAATCTGGCCCTCGCTCTGGCGGAAAGCGGCGCGAAGGTGGGCCTGATGGATGCCGATGTCTATGGGCCTTCGATTCCGATTATGATGGGCGTGCCGGAAGACGAGCAGCCGATGGCCGTCGAAGAAAACGGTGTACAGCGTATTATTCCCCTCGAACGCTATGGCATCAAGCTGATCTCCATCGGTTTCCTCACCGAAAAAACCAATCCTATTGTATGGCGCGGCCCAATGGTCTCCAAGATGGTGCAGACTTTTCTCGGCACAGTCGAATGGGGTGAACTCGATTATCTGGTGATTGACCTGCCGCCTGGCACGGGAGACATTCAACTGACCCTGGTGCAAAGCGCACCCCTTTCGGGTGCGGTCATTGTCACCACCCCCGAAGCAGTTGCCCTCGAAGATGTGCTACGCGCCGGACGCATGTTTGAAAAGATGGCGCAAACGGGCACACCCGTGCCGATTCTGGGCATCGTCGAAAACATGAGCTACTACGAGACACCCCAGGGCGAGCGTATTAATTTATTTGGCGAGGGTGGTGGCGAACGGGCCGCCAGGGAATTCGATGTGCCCCTGTTAGGCCAGGTGCCCCGCCAACTTGAAATCACCCGCGCTGGCGATGCCGGTAAACCCGTAATGGTGGCGCACGCAGACAGCCCCGTCGCCGCTATTTACCGCGAAGTCGCAGGCAGCGTGGCCCGGCGGGTTTCCACCATCTCGATGAAAGAAACTGTCTTTCGCCGCCCTGCCCCCGGCAGCCCCGGTGTTATTCCTGTAACCGCAAGTTAGGTTTTGGTGAGGGGTGAGTAAGTGAGTGGTGTGATAGCCCCGATACTACCACTCACTTACTCACCCCTCACTCACTCACCACCATGATTTACTTCGACCACGCCGCGACGACACCTATCTGTGCAGAGGCTTTTGAGGCCATGCAGCCATATTTGCGCGAGGCGTATGGCAATCCGTCCTCGTTGCACCATTTAGGCAAGCAGGCGAAGTTTGCGGTGGAGACGGCGCGGGAGCAAGTCGCGGCCCTGATTAATGCTCGTCCTGCGGAAATTGTGTTCAACTCCGGGGCGACGGAAGGCAATAACCACGCGCTTAAAGGTGTGGCGGAGCGCCTGGCCGAGCGAGGTCGGCATATTATCACCACACAAATTGAACATGATGCCGTTTTGCATCCCTGTCGCGCCCTCGAACACGCCGGATTTGAAGTTACTTATGTCGGGGTTGATGAGCAGGGTATCGTGCGGCTGGACGAATTAAAGGCTGCCTTGCGCGCTGATACAATTCTGGTCTCGGTGATGCACGCCAATAATGAGATGGGCACACTGCAACCAGTAACCCAGATAGGTGCCCTGTGCCGGGAGCGCAACATCCTTTTTCACTGTGACGCCTGCCAGACGGTGGGACATATCCCCGTAGATGTCAAAGCCTTGAATGTAGACCTGCTCAGCATGAGCGGTCATAAGTTCTATGGAGCCAAGGGTGCGGGGGCATTATACATCCGGCGCGGGGTGCGCCTCGATACCCTCGTAGAAGGCGGCCCGCAGCAAAAGGGGCGGCGCGCGGGCACCGAAAATGTCCCGGCTATTGTCTCGATGGGTGTCGCCGCAACCGTGGCGATGACAGCTATTGCTAACGGTGAAGAAGCGCATGTCGCCAGGTTGCGCGAACGGCTGATTGAGGGGTTAGAAACGTATTGCGCAGGCGTATTTCTTAATGGGCACCGCGAACAACGAGTGCCCGGCATTGCCAATTTCTCGTTCGATGGCGTCGAAGGCGAAGGGCTTATCTTAGAACTGGCTGCACGGGCGGGCGTCTGCTGTTCGACGGGTTCGGCGTGTGCGGCAGGCAGTCTTGACCCGTCGCCAGTGCTGCTGGCAATTGGGCGTCCAGTGGGTCTGGCGCGGGCTGGCACCCGCTTTTCTCTGGGGCGAGATAACACCGAAGGCGAAATTGATGCGGTGATAAAATTACTGCCTGAGATTATCGAATCACTACGCCAGTTATCACCAGAGACACGCGCCGCTACTATTCATCAGGCAGCAGCGCCAGAAGCAGCTAATGTTTAGTGCCTTTAGGTGTTTATTTACGAGACTGGCCTGCGATTAGCAACAACAGGGTAAACTGTTGGTGTAGGGAACTTTTAGCGGGTGCTTGCGTAAATTAAAGAGGATTCGTTATAATCGCGGTAAGAGTTCTATATTTATTTTATCTCTTGAGTGAGCGCAAAACGGTTGAAGTGCGGCTCACAGACCGTTGTAAAGGAGCAAGTAATGATCAAGTTAAGTGATCGGGCAGCAACAGAAATTAAGGGCCTGTTGGAAAAACAGGGTAAAGATGATGCTTTGCTGCGCGTTTTCGTGGCCGGTGGCGGTTGCTCCGGCTTTCAATATGGCATGAGTCTCGAAGATGAGGCGATGGAAGGTGACCAGCAGATGGACATCAACGGGGTCAAGGTCATTATTGATCCTCGCTCCATGATGTACATTCAGGGTGCCGAAGTTGATTATGTAGACAGCATTATGGGTGGCGGCTTCAAGATTGATAACCCCAACGCGGTATCAAGCTGTGGCTGTGGCCATTCCTTCACCCCCAAAGAAGGGGCCGAAGGCGAAGCGGAGGCTGTGGGCGCGCAAAGCGGAGGAGGCTGCGGGTCTTGTGGCTCGCATGGCTATTAATGCTTACGCCCCGAACGGCTGTTCAATAATCAACGGCGCGGCACTCCCCAAGGAGAGTCGCGCCGTTGTCTTAATTTAGGCTTAATTAACCACGGGTAAACGAGGATAGAGGATCGAAGATAGAGGATTGAAATGGCTAAACCGAGGCAAGCTATCCTCTCTTGCAACAGCAATCCTCGATCCTCCATCTTCTATCCTCGTTCATTTGTGGTTTCCAACAATTAACATGATTTTAGGAGCGCATCTTCCCACCGCTAAAGGTTTTGAGGCCGCGTTGCGGCAGGCACAGGAGCTAAAGTGCAGTTGTTTGCAAATTTTTTCTAAGTCCCCCCGCCAGTGGCAGGCTCCGCCGCTGGATGCAGCCAAGGCAGCCGCTTTTCGCAGCGCCTGGCAAGAATCAAAGTTAGCTCCTTTGGTGGCCCATGATTCCTATCTCATCAATTTAGCGGCACCCGATGACATCATTCGAGAAAAGTCCATCGCGGCAATGATTGACGAGGTAGAGCGGGCCGAAACTCTCGGTTGCGATTATCTTGTCACCCACTGTGGCGCACATCTGGCGAAAGATTGCGACGAAGGTTCACTCTTTAATGACTCGTCCCGTTCTTTTCCTCCGGGCGTAGAGGCTGGATTAGATCGCTTGGCTGCTTCGGTTCGCACGGTCCTAGAGCGCACGCCTGAAGCCCGTGTTCGCATTGCCCTAGAGAATACGGCGGGACAGGGCACCTGTTTAGGTGGGCCTTTTGAACATCTGGCGCGAGTGCTACAAGAGGTGCCAAGCGAGCGGTTAGCGGTTTGTTTTGATACCTGCCACGCCTTCGCTACCGGGCATGATGTCTCAACGGAGGCAGGTTTGGAAGCAACCATTGCCAATCTGGATCACACCGTAGGGCTAAATAACTTAAAGGTCATTCATCTCAACGACAGCAAAGGCGAGTTAGGCCGCCACCTTGATCGCCACGAACATATTGGCCAGGGTCTCATCGGCCAGGAGGGAATGCGGCGCATTGTGAATCATCCCAAGTTGTCTCACCTGCCCTTCATCTTAGAAACGCCGGATTTGGAAACGATGTTAGAGAAGAACCTGGATGCTGTGCGTGCATTGCGCCAGATGCAGTAAGAGTGCGTTAGAGCTGACAATTGTCCAGGTTCGGATGATGTGGATTATGATCGCTCAACCCAAGCTACAGGCCGCTATTAACAATAAACCGGCGGTGGTATGCCGCGTTCGTCCTGTCCTATGGTGGTGTGTGGCTTTCTTTGTGGGTATGGGCGTTCTGGGCACTATAGGGGTAGGTCTAACTTGTAAAGGCCCGCACGATACAAAATCATGGCTGTTGGCTGGGTGTGTGGGATTACCGCTGTTTGCCATAGCTCTCTTGGGCGCTTTATGGAATCTATACCTTCAAGTCGTGGCAGACGAGACGGGCCTCAGATGGCGCAATATGTGGGGACATTGGCGCTGTGCCACTTGGCCGGAAGTGACCGATTACTATGAGAAGTTGATGGCTAAGAACAAGCCGTGGACAATAGTCGAAACGACTAAGGGCAAAATCAAGCTCGATAATGATATGAGCAACAGGCCCGCCATGCGTGAATATATTGAGGCCCATGCTACTCGTGCCCGCGCCCATGCCTGGGGGCTTCTCGGCACCCGGATTGAAGACGATTGGCCCCAAACTTTCGGTTACAATACAGTAGACAACCGCATTAACAAGATTGTCTTCTGGCTGTTCTGGCCAGGGTGGATATTTTGGCTGGGAGCAGCCTCCAAAGGCAAAAATGGCAGCCTCCTTGAAATTTTCGGTGCCTTGCCGTGGCCCTTAAAACTTCTTGGTGGCTTGATAATGTTGGGTGCCGCAGGCAGTTATCCAGCTTTATTACTAGTTCTGGCGCGTCCCACCTTGCAAGCCATGCGTAGTCGTGAAAACCAGAGCATAACGGTTAGCCCCACGAGAATTATATTCGAGGCAGGAACAGAGCGGATTGAAGCGGCTTGGGATGAAGTGACAGACTATTTCATCGCACCCTATCAGAGGAGACTGGCTTCTGATGCGGGAGGTTATTACGGGGTCATCACCAAGCAAGGCACTTTTGATTTTCTCCTTTCCATCAAGCAAGTACAACTACTCAAGGCGATCATTCAGCAGTACGCTCGTAATGCCGCCGTCACTGAGTGGAAGCGGCGCGGCGAAACGGCACCGGATGTATTAGGGGGTGCCGCCTCTTGCTGGAGCGGTGGCTTTGTTGGCGTGGGGCAGCGTATTTATCACTATCGAACACGCACGAACCGCGCTTTCCTGTGGTTTCCGACTACACTCGCTCTGATGCCATTGTTTGCAACCTGGATTTCTACGCAGCTTCCAATGGGTCTGGAAAATCCAGATGGCACTCAACACCATCCTGCCCCTTGGATGGGAGTGTTTTTTGGTGCATTAGCCTTATGGGGCTGGTGGCGTTATTACACGGCCAATATTCGCACTGATAAATATGGGATTACTCAATATGGATTATTTGGAAAGCGGTCTATCGCCTGGGAGGAGGTGACGGAATATTACATGGGTGGCGATGATGTACTGACCTTTGGTCATGTTATCGGCACTAACACTCGTATCTGGTTTTATCCCACCATTGCCAATGGGGAGGAACTGCAAGCCGAGATCATGCGCTCTGCCACCCACAGCCGCACCCATGCGTGGGGATCACATTAGAAACTCACTGCCATAAATTGCAGCATTAAATGGAGCATCATCGCAGCTTAAACGTCTTATCAATTGGTAAATTCTATGACAACAGAACCTTTCATTATCACCGATAATTTGGATCAATTACTGGCGGTTTTGCCGGATGGCCTGGCGGATACCATCCCTCCATCCGAGCGCGGTTCCCTGGTGGAGATTGTCCTCGACTTAGGGCGCAAACCGGAGGCGCGGTTTACAGACCGTTTTGCCTATCTGCACGAGGAGCCTATCACCCGCGAGGACTTAGATTATGTCGAAGCTCGCCTGGGCGCGTTTGGCAACGACAACCGCGCGGGCATTCCAGCCACCCTCCATCGCATTTCAGCCATGCGCAACCGGCGCGGCGTGATTGTGGGTCTCACGCTGCGTGTGGGGCGGGCGGTGATGGGTATTGTGGACATCCTGCGCGATATTATCGAAAGTGGCGAGAGTCTCTTGCTGATGGGTCGCCCCGGTCTGGGCAAAACGACTCTACTGCGCGAAATGGCGCGAGTGGTAGCAGATGAATTAGGCAAGCGCGTGGTGATTGTGGATACCTCCAATGAAATCGCGGGCGATGGCGATGTGCCGCACCCGGCGATTGGCCGCGCCCGCCGGATGCAAGTACCCCGCGTCGAGCAGCAGCATGATGTAATGATTGAAGCGGTGGAAAACCACATGCCCGAAGTCGTGGTGATTGATGAAATTGGCCGCTCCGAAGAAACGATGGCGGCGCGCACCATCGCCGAGCGCGGCGTACAACTCGTCGCCACGGTGCATGGTAATACCCTCGACAACTTGTTGGCTAATCCGACTATGAGCGACCTGATTGGTGGCATTCAGGCCGTAACGCTTTCTGATGAAGAGGCCCGCCGTCGCCGCACCCAGAAGACCGTCTTGGAGCGCAAAGCGCCGCCGACTTTTGGCGTGGTGGTCGAAATGATTGAGCGTGACAAGATTGCGGTGCGCCGTCCGGTGGCTGAAGTCGTAGACGCCCTGCTGCGCGGCCAGGCGGCTCCGCCCGAACTGCGCTGGCGCGATGATGATGGCAATGTGCAGGTGGAACGTCCCAGCATCATTGAAGCCCAGGCTCGTTCACAACACGACTTTGAAATGCGCGGCGAGTATGGTGGCCACTCTTTCAGGGGTGGGTCAGGCGGTGGACGCGGCGATGGTCGCCGGGGTCGTCAGGATGGCAATGGAGGTAGGCCGGGCTGGGGCAACGAGCGGGGGTCTTCGCGCCAGGGTCGTGTGCGCTCCAATCGGCTGGTAGATGAGTTAGGTGAAGAGTATACACCGCGCAACGGAAGCTTCACGGGCACTTATGATTTTCCCGGCTCTGCAACCTCTGGAATGGCCTCAAAAGGGCGTCTCGCGGGGACAGCTAATGCGCTTACGCAAATTGCCGAACCGGAAGTTGAAGATGAGCTTACCGAAGAATCAGAATTACGTGATACGGCTGAAGTTCCCGAAGCAGAGTTCGAGGAAAAAGGCCATGTCACGGAAGAGCCAGTTGATGTGTCGCGGGTGCGCCGGGTTTATCCCTTCGGGGTCAGCCGTTCCCGCTTAACGCGCGCTATCAAGCATTTAGGATTACCGCTTTCAGTGACGCGCACCTGGCACGATGCCGATGCTGTCCTGATGCTGTCGGGTTCAGGGGGGCTGTCCACTTCCACTTCGCTTTTGCGTGAAGCCCGTGAGATGCGGCTGCCGATCATCAGCGTGCGCGGCAACACCTATGCGCAGATTCTGTCGCGGCTCAATGACCTGTTCAGCGCCCAACTGAGCGACAGCCACATGACAGCGCGCGAGATGGCAATTCAAGAAGCGCGCAATGCCGTGCAGCACGTTTTAGCCGAGGCGGAACCGGTGGAGTTGCGGCCTCAAGCCAAGACCATGCGGCGCTTGCAGCACCAGTTAGCGGCCCGCTATCATTTGCGGTCGTATAGCGTGGGGCGGGAACCTCAACGACGGGTGCGCTTTTTGCCCAGTATTGGGCGTTGAGTTAAAGTTAAGTTTGCACTCATTCAGTCTAAACAAAGAAATGTTATGCGGGGCATAACATTTCTTTGTCATCACAGCTTTAAAAGGGAGACCTCATGGCATTGCGCAGGAGCAGTAAGGGGCCGTCCGATCCACCAACACCCGTTGTCACTTCAACCGAAGACAATCCTCTTCCCGCCGCACCTGAACCAGCCCCTAAAGCGCGGGGCGGCAGCCCATTGATGATGCTCTTAGGAGGACTGGGCGTTTTAGCCCTAGCCGGACTGGGATTAGCGATTTATTCCAAGATGAACGCGGCTCCCCCGGAAGAGGATACTGCCGCGCCTGCTGTTACCATGCCCCGTAAAGCATCAGCGGCTCCTACCCCGGCCAAAGTGACGATGCCCGTGGCTAAAGCCCCCGCTAAAGGCGGCACTCCGGGTGGGCCAGCGACAGTTAAGAAAGTCCCCGTCACGGCCCTGGGCATACCCCCAACCGGCTCAACGGCTCCGGTTATCAAACCGGCAGTTCCTGGCAAACCGGCGCGCATGGTACCAGTGCATGGCGTGCCAACTCCGGTGCAGCCACCGCCGGGTCAAGCCGGGCAGCCTGGCAAAGAAGGTGCGCGCAATACAGTAACCATTGTGCGACCCTTACATCCCACCCCAACCGCTGCTGGCAAGCACGCGACCTCAGCCTCAACCCAGGTCCAAGCTCAACTCAAAAAACTGTGGCAAGAGGGCGCAAACGCCAAGCATAGCAAAAATTACGCAGCGGCACGCCGCGCCTGGCAACAAGCCTTAAAATTGTCTCCCGGTTGGCCCGGTTTCCAGGATGCTATTAATAAACTGCCGCGATAGACCCTCACCCCCGGCCCCTCTCCCACGCTGCGGGCGAGGGGAGTGCTAAGGATTACTGGCTTGTGTTATCAATAGTTTACGCACTATGAGAAGCGTATTCGTGTGACCTCCCCTCGCCCGCAGCGTGGGAGAGGGGCCGGGGGTGAGGGCTGAATCTGTGTCATTTTTTATCTCTTTTGAAGGCATTGATGGCTGTGGCAAGACGACACAACTGCAACGGCTGCGCGAACATCTCACCAGCATCGGTTACACAGTCATTACCACTCGTGAACCGGGCGGCACGGCTCTGGCGGAAGCAATTCGTAATTATTTGTTGCACTCACCCCAACCTTTAGGTTCACGCACCGAACTGCTGCTTTTTGGTGCGGCCAGGGCACAGCATGTGGATGAGTTGATTCGTCCTGCTTTGGAACGGGGTGAAGTGGTTTTGAGCGACCGTTTTGCCGATTCCAGCGTGGCTTATCAAGGCGGCGGGTTAGGACTGCCTCTCGACTTTGTGCGGCGCATGAATGCCTTCGCCACCGATGGGTTACAACCTCATATCACATTTCTGTTAGATGTTGACCCAGCCATAGGTCAGCAGCGTCGTCTGCGAGAAAAAGAAGACCGTATTGAAGGGCGCGGCTTAGAATTTCAGGAGCGCGTGAGGGCTGCCTATTTAGAGATGGCCCAGGCTGAGCCGGAGCGCATTGTAACCGTTGACGCCACGCCCTCGCCTGAAGAAATTCATCGCCATATTTTGCAAGCTTTGTGGCAGCATGGCTTGCTATAGCAGACTATAAACATTGATGAGCCCAAAAGATTTAATCGGCCATGAAAAGCGTTGGGTGGCGTTAGCACGAGCTTTTGCGAAAGGCAAGGTGCCGCAGACGCTTTTGATTAGTGGCCCGCCTCAAATTGGCAAGTGGACACTGGCGTTGCGCTACGCGCAGTTGCTGCTGTGCCCGAACCCACAGCAAGGCACAGGAGGCGAGACGCTCCCCGCACCATGTGGTCATTGCCGGGTGTGCCATCAGGTGGAAATTGAAACCTTTCCTGACTTTGCGGTTTATCGTCCCATTGTGTCATCGGCCAAAGATGAAAAAGATTGGGTTATTGCGCCCGATACACTGGAAGGCAGCATTATCACAGTAGATGTAGCCCGCAAATTTGGTGATGAGGCGTTACGCAAACCCCTCGTGGGGCCACGCAAGGTTATGGTCATCAACCAGGCTGACCGCATGAATACCGAAGCGCAAAATGCCCTCTTAAAAACGTTTGAAGAGCCGGTGCATAATCTATGCATAATCCTGCTGACCGATAACCCCAGTCAATTACTACCCACGGTCTATTCGCGTTGCTGGCATGTGCCTTTAGGTCTGGCACCAGAGGCGCAGATTGAACATTGGCTGGAGCAGATGCAAACCGATGCGGGTCATCCGTTTGGCAAAACTCAGATTCAGGAAGCGGTGCGGGTAGCGGCGGGGCGGCCTGGGGCGGCCTGGCGAGAACTGCAACGCTTGCAACGCGCCATTAGCCCCACCACGCCTGCCAATGGTAAAGTGACAGGAAAGAAAGCAGCACCTCCAAAGGAACAGCCTAATACACCCGCCATTTCACGTTTTGCCCAGGCGACGGAGATTGTAGACCGCATTATCAGCTCGCAGCCAGTTGGCGCGTTGGGTTTATCGGAAGAAGCCGGGCGACTGGCACGGCTGTGGTGGGATGAAGATCAGGAAGGGGCCAAAGACCTTAAAAAAGGCGATGCTAAAGTGCAGCGTTCGGCAGTGGCACGCTTTCTGGATGAGCTATCGAATGCTTATCGCGTGCGCTGGGTCGCCAGCGTAGCAGGCACGGCAATGCCCTCCAATGGCACCACGCACCGCAACTCAGGGAATCTTGACAACGAGACCCTGTGGGCCGATGGACTTGACCAAATTCGCAAAACACGTCACTATATTTTACGGAATGCTAATACAACCCTGGCTTTAGATGTGATGTTTGGGCAGCTTATTGCCTCGCATCGAGCCAGGACGAAGACCACAGCCAATGGGAACGGGCGTTCCGCTGCCATGCGTTAGCAGCATTGCACGATGGTTGGCCAGGGAAGCACAAGAGAAGCAAGCCGCCGGAAACGATGTAGTTGGAACAGATAAGGAAGTCATTCGTTGTATATAGTTGAATGAAGTTCAGTTGGACGAAACAGTAGAAGTGACGAAACGGTAGAAGTAGAGAAGCGTTGTACTTCTTAGATGCTCTTCTGAGAGTTAGCGGATTCGCTAGTGGGGAGAGATGAGCCGCAGGAGGACAACCGCAGGAGGATTTATATGTCTGAAGTGGCTGCTGTTGGAACAGGAAATTTTGAATCGGAAGTCGTGCAATCAGGCCAACCCGTGGTGGTTGATTTTTGGGCTGAATGGTGTCAGCCGTGCAAGATGTTATCCCCCGTCTTAGATAAAGTGGCCCAACGGTTCACCGGCCAGTTGAAAGTGGTCAAGTGCAACGTTGACGAAAATCAAGATATTGCCATGAAGTATGGCGTGATGAGTATTCCGAACCTGATTTTTTTCAAGAACGGGCAAGTGGTCAACCAAGCTGTCGGTTACATGAATGAAAATCAGCTTGCCGCGAAAGTTGACGAGGTGCTCAGCTCTTGAGCGACCTCACTACTGAACTGTCCCCTTCTATAACGCGTTTTGACTCAGATCAGCCTGTAACTCCTCCTGTCCAATATCTGGACGATGGCTTTGATATTATCGAAGTCCAGGATATTACAGGCAAACCCGCGCCTGATCTGAAGACGACCGTAATCGTGCCCGCTTACAATGAAGCAGGGCGTATTACGAATGTTCTCAAGGTTTTGGCCAATGCGCGCCTGGTGGACGAGATTATTATAGTCACTGATGGTTGTGACGATTCTACGGCAGATGAAGCGCGCGGCTTCGCTGCTCGGATGGCGCGGGGTGAGGTGCAGTCGCATAACTCGGCTCCCCTGCGCGTCCTCGAACTGGAACACAACATCGGCAAGGGCGGCGCGATGACGTATGGCGCGCATCGCACCCAGGCCGATATTCTACTCTTTTTGGATGCCGACCTCATTGGCCTCGAAGCTGAGCAGGTAGACGCTATGTTAGCGCCCATGCTGGAAACCGATCCGGGCCAGCGAGCCGATATGGTGTTAGGTCTCTTTGGTGGCGCACGGGGCGGCATTGTCGGTTGGTGGCTGGGCGTCTGCCACCGCAAAGTGGCGGCCATTAGTGGTCAACGGGCGATTCGGCGTGATGTCTTTCTGGCGGTGCCCGGTTTAACCCGCTCGCGCTTTGGCGTGGAGACGGCCATCACGCGCTACGTGAAATACGTCTGGAAGCTTCGCGTGCGGGAAGTGCCGCTCATCGGCGTCACCCATCCGCTCAAGGAAGAGAAGATCGGCGTCTTACGCGGTTTTCGCCATCGCATGAGAATGTATAGCGAGATTGGCGCGTATATCGTTTTTGATTCCTTACGCCATCAAGCCTCGCGTCGCCACCGCGAGCAAACCTTGCAGATGCGTCAACGCTTCAGCCAGGATAGTGCCATCGGCGATAGTTAAGTCGTAACAGAATTGGGAGTTGTCCTCTCCTCCCCTCTCCTGGCCGTTTTATGATGAAGCGCGTTTGGGGGAGGGGAGTTTTGCTTTGTGCTGGGCCTATAAAAGACCCGGCAGGAAGGCCGTTGGCCAAGCGTCCTACCGGACGCCACGATAGAGTCATGGTTAGAGCCGTCCTTTGGACGGTTGGCTTTAGCCTTCCCGCCGGGTCTTTTATAGGCCCGGCCTCAACAATTATGTGGCTATTTTGTGTCGAGCTTGGCTTTGCGGGTTTTATCCTGTGTTTATTCGGGCTAGTCTGGCGCGGATTTGGGCGCGATGGTCTGGCCCGTCCAGCAGCTAAATTCTGGTTTTTGGCTGCGGTGCTTTGCTTCGCCTTTATGTGTCTGGCCCTGCCGCGTGTGCCGCGCCCCGATAAAGCCGTCGAAGCCGAAGTAGCCCTCGCTAAAGCTCGGAAATAAGGAACCGCTTCGCCTCTGTTACAGTCATATTGCCAGAGAGTTGTACACTATTGTCTCTGTTGCACCAAAAGTTGGAAACTCACACTTCAACGCTGCCCAAGATAGTTTCCTGGCGTAACAACTTATCCTCTTCAATCGTTGTCCAATTCAGTAGTTTTCAGATACTCATTCAAATTGTCTGCGAAGGACGGTGCCGTTATGTATTTGCGACGCAAATTATCTGTTAATGCCTTGCCTGCATCTCTATTATCACCCAGGGTCGGTTATGGCGTGAGCAGCCTGGTTGGTTTAAGCTTGCTGCTGGCCCTGCCGCCCCAGGCTCCGCTCTACGCTGCCGATAATGGGCAAGATACTCCTCCAACCACGGCGACGACTGATACGGCGGCCTCCCCCACGGCGCATCCAGTGTTGACCGCCGATGCGGTGCAGGAAGCTTTTGTGCGTGTTGCCGACCGCCTCAAGCCCTCTGTAGTCACGATTATTGCTGAGCATAAGCCCAAGCCACGCTCAACGGACAGCACCACTAAGCCAGATAGCAAAAGTGATAAGAACTCTGGCAGCAAAAAGCCTGGTGGCAAGCCAGACGACCGGGCACAGAAGCCTGACACTCCCGCAGACCCCAATGATCCCGGCGATAACGGTGATGATGAGGGCGATAGTCCCTTCGGTTTCCCTCCCCTGGGGCCACGCGATCCACACGAGAGACTGACCAGTCTGGGCACAGGCATGGTTGTGCGTTCTGATGGTTATATCCTCACTAACTACCATGTCGTGAAGGGCGCAAACTTTGTCCGCGTGCTTTTTAACGCCGATAGCGAAAACCCTGACCGACCTGCGGCCAGAGTCGTGGGTTATGATGAAGAGAGCGACTTGGCCATTTTGAAAGTCGAGCGCACTAACTTACAGGCTATCGAGTTCGCCGATTCTGATAAGGTGCGTATCGGTGAGTGGGCTATTGCCATTGGTGCGCCCTTCGATCAGGCCCAGACAGTGACTGTGGGCGTTGTCAGTGCCAAAGGCCGCCACCTCGAAGGCAAATCCGCGATGTCCTTGCAGGATTACATTCAGACCGATGCCTCCATTAACCCCGGCAACAGCGGCGGGCCATTAATTAATCTGGAAGGCAAGGTCATGGGCATTAATACCGCGATTCTGTCACCATCACGCTTTAATGTTGGTATCGGCTTTTCAGTGCCCAGCAACACCATTCGCACTTATCTGCCAACATTGTTGAGCGGCAAAAGTATCGCGCGCGGCTTCCTGGGCATTCAATATGTGCGCATTGATGAAAACGTAGCGCGTGAGTTCGGCGTGCCTGGTGGAATGCAAATAGGAGCACTCGCGCAGGGTGCCAATGGCAGTTTCATTGGCCCGGCCAAGGAAGCTGGCCTCCAAGAAGGCGACATCATTACTGCCGTGAATGGTAAGGCCATTGAGAGCAGCGAAGATTTTCGCCGTGTGGTATCCAGCACTGCACCTGGCACGAAAATCAATTTGTCGGTCGTGCGACCTGCTACCGACCCACCCGCTAAGATGGATGTTTCTATTACGCTGGGCGACCTGGCATCGCAAAACCCCAAGCCCGCAAAAATTTCCACGACCCCGGAAAATATCAATGCTTCCCGACTGGGTTTAGAGATTGAGAATGCCGAAAAGCTTACGCCCGTCGAGCGCGAGTGGATTGGCCTGGACGCGGGCACACACGGGGCTGTCATTACCGATGTGGTGCCTGGTTCGCCTGCGGATGAAGCTCAAGTGACACGCGGAAGTCGTATTGTACGCGTGCGGGTTTCCGGGGAAGCCTGGCAGACGGTAGCGAACAAGGCAGCTTTCGCCCGTATCGAAAAGGGCCTGCAACCGGGAGCACACGTCTTGATGCAACTGCGGCAAGATAAAGGTGTCAGCGTCTATAAGGTTATCGTGGTGCCGACCACCAGCACAGCGGGCACAGCTTAAGGGGGAGCCGGGCCTCTAAAAGACCCGGCAGGAAGGCAGCTTTGCTGCCAAGCGTCCGTTGGACGCTACGATAGAGTAGTAGTCAGAGCCGTCCGAGAGGACGGTGGGCTTTAGCCTTCCAGCCCACCAGAGAGCATCAATATGCTCTCTGGTGGGCGCCCAACCTGCCGGGTCTTTTACAGGCCCGGCTCTCTGTGCTATCATCGAATAAACTATAGATTGGTAAGCCCGCCATTTTATTCCTGTATCATTGATAGTCAGTGGATTTCTCTTCGCTTCTCCTTATTCTTTGTTGGCTAATACCCCTATGGCTCCTGGGCTGGCTGGTCTTGCCTCTGGCGCGACAGATTTTCGTTAACCTGCCCGATAGTGGCTTAGCCGCTGGCCGCACCCTCTCCATAGTATTGCTGTCCCTATTAGCTTTCTGGGGTGCTTCCTTCCATGTTCTGCCACTTACCTTAGCGCCACTATTGTTCTTTGGCTTGCCCCTACTCTGCGCCGCCTGGACATTAAGAACCCCTTTAGCGCGAGTCACTTTCCGTCAGTGGATGCAGGAGCATAGGCGTGCCCTTATCGCTTCCGACCTCATCTTCATAGCCGCTTTTGCTTTTTTCCTGTGGATTCGCCTGCGCCATCCTGAGACCAATGATCTCGAAAAGGGCATGGATGTGGCCCTGATGTCCGCTTTGGAAAGAACACGCTTTCTACCCGCTGAGAATCCCTGGTTTAGCGGCACACCCTTTACGAACTACTATTATTTCGGCCACTTGATGGGAGCTTTGCTGGCGCGCACGCTGGGCACTCCGATCACTTATGCCTATAATCTCATTTTCCCGGCCTTCTGTGCCTTTTTCATCGCCCCACTGTGGTCTTTATGCACTGCTCTAACGGGTTCCCTACAACGTGGCACCATTGCCATGAGCATGGTTGCGCTGTGCGGCCATTTCGAGCCGTTGCGCCAATGGGCCAAACACGATCCCGGAACGGCCCAGGACTTGTTTCGGCTCGATTGGTGGAGTACCAGCCGGGTTATCCCGGATACCATTAACGAATATCCCATTTTCACGACTTCCATTGGCGACGCGCACGCCCATTTCTTTGCCCTGGCCCTGGCCTCCACTTTTTTCTGTGGCTGCTACGCACTTTTTGCGCCGCACGCCTTTCCGGTTAGCACCGCATCATCCGCTTCCCGCTTTCCTGCCTGGCTTGACCGTCGCCGCATCGTTTTACTGCTCCTGGGCATCTTGCTGGGTACCTTTTGGCTTACCAACACCTGGGACTTACCACTTTATGGCGGGTTAGCTCTGCTCTGCGCGCTGTGGACTTTACCCGTGTGGTATTCGGGCCACTCGGTGGAAGCAAAGCTTGAAGAGGAAGCAATCAGCTCTAATAGTAATAACAAGAAAAAGTCGCCGAAGACCAACCACTCAAAGACCAAAAACCAAAAGCCAAAGGCCGACTCTCAAAGTAAAGCTTCTGAAACTCCAATAGCCGATTCTTCTACCTCAACCCGCCCCCCTGACATTGTCGCGGAATTGCTCTGGGTTTTTGCACCGCTGCCACTGGCACGATTGGTCGCCGCCCCTTATTTACAATTATTCCAGCCTCAGATTTCGGGCGTAGTGCGAGAATTCTACTCTCCACCAGGCTACGAGTTTCTGTTACTGTGGGCGGGATTTCTAGGTTTGTGGATATTGGCTTTAGGTGCCAGGCAGCATAGAAATTACTGGGTGTCGGCCTTCGCTATTCTGGGCATCGCGGTGCTGCTGGGACGTGAATATCTTTCCTTATCTCTGGTGATAGCAGCCCTGACATTAACTCTCTTGAGTACTTTTGTAAATGGCTTGCCTTTTGAGAAAACTCCCACTGACTCTGTTAAAGCAGAACAGGTCGAGCCAATATCTTACACCTTTGCCAAGCTTATGGCCTTCTGCGGCTTGCTGGCCTTGCTGGGGCCGATGCTGTTTTACATTAAAGGGGTTTTTGGCGATGGCCCGAACCGTCACCAGGACACATTTTTCAAGTTCGGTGTCCAAGCGTGGCTGTTGCTGGGCACCGCCGCTGTTTGCCTGGCCATTTCGAGTTTCTGCACCTTGCTGCGCTCTCACCGTGCGGTGCAATGGATTGGGGGTATTGCCTGGGCTGCTTTGTGGAGCATTCCAGTAATGTGTGCGGCGTGTGTGGTGTGGACGCGCACGGTGCGCGATGCGCCCAGAGAGCCACCCGGCGACCCCAATGGGCAATTCATCTTGTCGCTCAATGCCGCGCGCTTCTTACCCCCCGCTGAGCAATCAGCCATCGAATGGCTGCGGGATCATGCTAAGGCAGGCGACACGCTATTAGAAGCGGTAGCGCAGCCTCAAGGCCCCGGGGCAGATTACAATGCCAGTTATGGCCGCGTCGCAGCCTTTACGGGCGTGCCCACTGCTGTTGCCTGGCCGCAGCATCTCAACGGCTGGGGCATTCCTTATGACGACATGAATGGCCATGACAGTATCAACAAGCGCTCCGAGACTATCCGCCGTATCTATGCCTGGCCCGATAATCAAAGTGGCCTTGCAGCTTTACAGCAATTAGGAGTACGCTACGTCTTCGTGGGTTCTACCGAACGGAGCATCTACAATCCTGCGGCTTTATCTCGCCTCAAATCAGCTCTGCCGAATGCTTATGAAAATGGTGACACCTTTATCGCTGAAGCGCCTGGTGGAGCAAAGTGATATACATTGCTTCCACTTCAAGGCGCGAGATTTATACTCTTTAACAAACCCTAAGCCACCATGAGGCGACGGCCTTTAGGCTGTGGTACAAGATCACCAAACTCTTGTGCTGTATCTATCCAGAGTTGAATAGCATCTTTGACATTAGCTAAAGCGTCTTCTTGTGTATCACCATGAGCCATACAACCTGGTAACTCTAGCACCTCGGCCACGAAGACTCCGTCTTCATTGCTCCAATATAAGATGATCTCGTATTTCTGCATCATGCTTAATTTTGCCTTTCGCCCAGACAATAGCACAATCCATCGGGTGCAATTACGAAGAAAACCTTATAAGCCGTGTCACCGTATTGGTCTACGCGAAAGTTAGCCGCTTCTTGGGTCAGGCCATTTGCCTTCAATTCCGCAAAAGCAGCTTCAGCGTTATCCACTTCAAAGAAACATCCTTCCTGACTGGGGTCACCACCATTTTCAGCTAAACTGATCTGGATACTGTCCCGGCCCAGCACCGCTGACCTGTGAGGCGATTCATGCCGCGAGACAAGCTGAAACCCCATAACCGTTTGATAAAAAGGAAGTGCTGCTTCCAAGTTCTTGACAGGTAGATTCATTTTATCTGCTGCATACGGCGCAGCGGTCTTGAAGATAGCTTTCATGGAGTTCCTCACTTTACGTAGGATAGTAAAGCCTTAGTTATCCTCAATCTTGCTCTTAGGCTGCTCCTGCTATTTGGCCCCTTATCAACAATCTGACTTTTCTCTAGTCGCTCCACACCATTACGTTCCCACCAATAACGGACGGTAGAGCGAGAAACTCTTAGGCGTTCCCCAATTTCGCGGTCATTCAGTCCCTGTTGCACCCAGACGATTATTTGTTTACGTGAACCATCCAGGTACATGAGTCTGACCTCTATTTTTCATTATGGCATAGGGAAATGTCTGTTCGTCACTTCCAATTACCAATCCAAACAGCACCAGGAAAATTTGAGCCAAGAGCATTGACTAACTTCTCATCGGCTGTAACAAAGTTGCATTGTTCACGCTGACTTAAGGCAAGATAAAGAGAATCAAAAACAGTGCGTTGATAGGTTATGGCCAGGCGATAAGCATCTTGCAGCAGATCGGCAGTGGGTGTTATTACAAGCGACAGTGCGTTAAAGGTATCAATAATGACTTGTGCATCTGTTCCATCCAAACCTTGACAAAGATTCTTCTTCCAGATAATGTTGCCCATCTCCGCATAAAGCAGATCAGGAGCTAATAGTGTTACCGAATGGGACTGATATGCACTCAAAATAGTATGCGCTTGAGTTGAATGTGGCTCTACAACGAACCATTTGATAACGACGCTGCTATCAACAACGATTTTATCCATGACAGAGTGCTAATCACTAATTAGCGGGCGCGGTCTTCCCGAACCAAATGTACACTGTCCTGCATCTCCCCATATTTATTAAATAATTGCTCCCGAAGAGCATTAATCTGTCGAACGGCTTCATCACGGGGGAGAGTTTTAACAGGGCTGCTGACCCTACTCTTGAGACTTTCCAAGAGGCGTTCAATGCCATCGAATCCCTGCCGACGCGCTTCGGATTCCAATTGGTTATATAGATTATCAGAAATTGTTAGGGTTCGTGTCATGCCCCATTAGCCTCCTCTATTCTTCTATAAGTATAACTGCACCTATTCAAGGTGATTTATGATTTTACTAAGAATTCGGGCTGCTACCTCACGTTTATTGAGCAAAGGCCATTCTTCTGTGGTGTCTTTGGTAATCCAGGTGACGCGGTTGGTTTCGACATCGAATCCGGCGTCGTGCTGCGAGACATCGTTGGCGACTACGGCGTCTACAGCTTTGGTGGTGAGCTTGTGCTGGGCTTCGGCCACGACATCCTGAGTTTCGGCGGCGAAGGCCACAACTACTTGATGCGGTTTTTTGTGGCGAGCCACGGCTTCGATAATATCCGGGGTAGGGACTAACTCGATTTTTAAATTTGCGGTCGGTAAAGTGCGTTTTTTGATCTTTTGCGAGGTGGGTGTGGCAGGTTTGAAATCGGCAGGGGCAGCGGCGGCGATGATAATGTCGCAGGTGGGCGCGTGCTGGGTGACAGCAGCAAACATTTCATCAGTGGTAGTGACATCAATCCGTTGCACACTGGTGGGAGTCGGCAACTGACTGGGGCCGCTGACCAGGATGACCTCGGCACCGCGTGACGCCGCCTCTGCCGCCAGGCTATAGCCCATTTTGCCGGAGCTGCGATTCGAGATATAGCGCACCGGGTCGAGTGGTTCGCGGGTTGGGCCACCCGTGATTAACACTTTCTTTCCGGCCAAACTTCTTGCTGGAGTCACATCACAGGCAAGGTCGAGCTTCTGGGTTTCAGTTGCTCCTAGCACTGCTTGTAAAGCACCCATAAGAATTTCGGTGGTTGGCAAACGGCCCGTGCCGACATGCTCGCACGCCATGTGTCCCGTTTCAGGATCAATGATTTGATAGCCAAGTTGCCCTAACCGCGCCAGGTTATCTTGCGTGGCAGGGTGGGCCAGCATCGTCGGATTCATAGCCGGAGAGATGAGAACGGGCGCATGAGTTGCCAAGACAAGAGTAGATAACAAGTCATCGGCCATACCATGTGCCAGCCGCGCTATGGTGTTGGCCGAGGCCGGAGCAATCAATATGACATCGGCCCTATCAGCTAAGCCAATGTGCGGCATCGCCGCATAAACGCCAGTTTGTGCGTTTTCAGGGGCAGGCCAGAGGGAAGTGTGAACGGGCTGATGGGTGAGAGCTTGAAAGGTGAGTGGAGTAACGAAGCGTTGCGCTGAGGCTGTCATCACCACATGCACCGTAGCCCCGGCTTGGGTGAGGCGGGATGCTAACTCACACGCTTTGTAAGCGGCAATACCGCCACTGACTCCGAGGACTATGGTTTTGCCTTGCATAAATTAGCCAGCAGCGATGTCAAGTTACAATTCAGAGGGATAAGGAAGAAGATGGAAGCCTGCCGCTAAGACACAAAACTGCGTTACTCCATGCGGTGCAGCGCAAGAAACGCAATTTCCTTAATCTATAGCGTTTAATAGCGCATGAAATCGGGTGCCCTTTGGGCGGATCGCCCCCGCGTTGCGTGCCATTAAGAATTTAGGAGTTTTTAATCGTTCTTTTGTGCTTTTCTTGCTCGACAATATCGCACAACTCGCGGGCAGCGGTTGCGACCTCTTCGTTGACAATCTGGTAGTCGTAGAGCGGCATGAGGGCTTTTTCTTTGTCGCGCCAGGTGTTAATGCGCTCTTTGACTTCGGCTTCATTCACGGAACCACGCTGCTCAATTCGTTGCGTTAAGGTCTCTATCTCCCGTCCCTCTGGCGGCTTGAGAAAAACCAGCAGCGACCACGGGAACAGGCTGCGAATGCGTTGCGCACCTTGCACATCTATGACGCAGACGACATCTAAGCCATCATTAAGCCGACCTAAGACCGAGGATTGTGGCACGCCATAGCGGTTGCCATGCACATGCGCCCATTCGAGCAATTGGTCTTCGTTCAGCAAACGGTCGAATTCATCATCGCTGACGAAATGATAATTGACGCCATCCACTTCACCCTCACGGCGAGGCCGCGTTGTGCAAGTGACTGCCTTGGCAAAGGTCGGTAGACAATCGCTGGCCGCTTTCCACACCGTATCTTTGCCGACACCGGCTGGCCCGGAAATAACCAGCAACATAGCTGTGGGGTCGGTGAGTCCTGCGACTCTGCGAGTTGGTTCCTGAGCGTTCATAGCTTTGGCTTGAATGTTACCGCAAAGCGGCCCGCTTTAAAAGCGTGTCCCAGCACTCTTGCACTTATTTTTCCTTTTATTTTTTTACACTGGCATTAAGCTATTCTTATAACTGTCCAACTTGTCAGAACATCATAGAAAAGTTACATCGTAGAGAAAGCAAAAAACGGCACCGAAAAGGATGCCGTTCTGCCCGCTTCAACGAGAATTTAATGCACTGAACCTTCGAGTGTACCCAGCGTAATATCCACTTCCTCACGGCGCTTAACTTTCTCAATTTTACCATCGCTCACCCAGACGATGCGGTCGGAGACATCCAACATTTTATCGTCGTGAGTAGCGGTGATAATCGTTACGCCGCTTTCACGGTTAAGCCGCTTGAGCAGTTCAATGATTTCCTTGCCCGTTTTCTGGTCTAAGTTACCCGTCGGCTCGTCGGCCAGGATAATGGCGGGCTGGTTCGCTAAAGAACGGGCAATGGCCACACGCTGCTGCTGTCCGCCCGATAGCTGTGATGGCTTGTTATTCATACGGTGCCCAATACCTACCTGCTCCAACAACTCGCGTCCGCGTTCTAACTGCTCATCGGTGGAAGCCCCCGCGAAAATCATGGGTAAGGTAATATTTTCCAGCGCGGTCATGACGGGAATTAAGTTGAAGGTCTGGAAGATATAGCCAATCTTGCGGCAGCGCAGCCAGGCTAATTCAAAAGCGTCGAGCTGTGCCATATCCACTTCGTCAATAAAGACGGTGCCTTCTGTGGGCTTGTCCAGGCCGCCGATCATATTGAAGAGCGTGGACTTACCCGAACCCGAAGGTCCCATGATGGAGATATACTCGCCGCGTCGAATATCGAGGTCAATACCGCGCAAAGCGTGGACAGGCTGGCCACCCACATCGTACATGCGCGTCACGCCTCTGGCGCGCACGATGTATTCTTGGTTGCCATAATCATCTTGACTCGCACCGTTGGCCGTGCCATTGGCGGCTTGCGGGGCTTTGGCACCTGAGCCATTAACGGCTACCCCATTGGCGGCTGTGCCATTGGAGCCATTGAGCTTATCATCTCTCGCCATGTAGATACTCCCTACGGGGTCTTCACCCTGATTCTTTATGAGAATGAATTATTGCTGTGCTGTTATTGAAGGAATGTGATGGGTGCTAAGAAGCATTAAAACACAATTCTTAGGTTCAAGCCACTCATAGAGACTAGTAGAGACGCGATTAATCGCGTCTCTACTTATATCTCCGTCCGCATGGCATCAGCGGGATGCATATTAGCCGCACGCCAGGCCGGGGGAATCGCTGCCACAATACTCAAGACCGTACCGATGCCGACACAGATTCCCAGGTAAATCAACAACTGCACCCAATTGAGGCGGCCCAAAACACCAATACCAGTCAGCAGCATAAAGAGGGCACCAATCAACGCGCCAGTCAGGGAACCGAAAAAGCCTAAGACCCCGGATTCCAACAAAAAGAGCCTGACGATAAAATTATCTAACGCGCCCAGGCACTTCATGGTACCAATTTCTTTATAGCGTTCGGTAACGTTCATCAGCATCGAATTGGTGATGCCGACCACCGATACGAGCAAGCTCATGACCACCAGCCAGGTATTCTTAGAAAGCTGTTCTGGCGCAATGGCAGTGCCTCGCGCCTGTTGTACGAGAGTGCCCGTGAACACGCTCATCAAAAAGGCGATACCGAGCATGGTGCCCGCGCCGGTGATGAGGGCACGTCCGAGCCGGATCGTGATATTGCGCATGGCAATTTTAAGGGCTTGATTGAAGGGTAATGAAATCTGCCGTTCAATTTTTGGTGCCGGGCCTGCTACTGCCATTGACAGCCTCCTTGGAAGTGACTGGACTAAATTATGACCGCCAGCAAATAAATCCGCTGGGAACTTACACCCGCTTAGCCTGCGATTTAACCCCGGATTTTTTCTGCTTAACTTTCGCTTTTGCTTGCATTTTAGGGGCCGCTTTGCCGGTGCTTAACGGTGTTTTTTCTGGCTGCTCTGACTGCTCTAACTTTGTCGAATTGCCTTCGCCCCAGAAGCCCATGTAGCCGCGTCGCCCGATTTCTTTGAAAAATTGTTGTAAGGAAAGTTCTGTCTCACGCGGCCCCAGTTGGTATTTTGACCCCAGAGCTTTAGCAATCTGGCCCATCGTTGTTTTGCCGTCCATCATCTGCCACACATCGGTGCCAATCGCATCCAAAACAATGCGCCGCTCTTCAGGCAAAGGGAAGAAGACCTGCAATAAGCGCGTCTTCCAGGTGTGGGCGCGTTTGATGTGGAGCACCACGCGCCCCTCTTCTTCATACCAGGCTAATTGAGGATTGCGCATGGGGCAAAGCGCCATGACCTGGCTGCGAGTGGGCTGTTTAGCACCACGCTGCTGGCTGCCTGATCCAAGTTTCTGGCGTTTGCCCCACTGCATATTATTTTATATTTTACAGGCCCGGTTTTAGCGGCCACTGCGACGCTGCCCATAGCCGCCCCCGCCCGAACCGCCGGAGCCACCACGACCGCCCCCATAACCACCACCGCCAGAGTCACGGCTTCCGCCATAACCACCACGACCACCACCGCTGCCTCCACTATAGCCGCCACGACCACCGCGCTGTCCATAGCCACCACGGTCGCCACCCGAAGTGCGTGGGGTGCCCGCCGGGGTAATAACGACATGGCGGAGAGGTTCACGGCCTTCACTGCCTGTTACCACAGTCGTATCGTTGCGTAGCGCGATGTGAACGAGACGCCGCTCATGGGCTGGCATAGGCTCTAGCCGCACAGAACGACGATCCCGCTTGGCGCGGGCCGCTGCTTCATGCGCCGACTGTTCTAAAGCCACAGCGCGACGGGCACGATAGCCGCCTGCGTCCACGACCACACGCAAGGGTGATTCCGCTTCAGCCTCAGCACCGTCTGCCGCCGCAGGATGATTATTTAAGGTAAGATTCAGCAAATACTGAAATGACTGCAACGTTTGTCCATGCTTGCCAATCAAAATACCTACATCATCGCCATCAATTTGCAGATAAAGGCGTGCGGTATGGCTATCTTGCTCATCTTCGATGTCGGTGGCCGGGGGCGCGGCAATACTTACTTGCGCATCCAACCCCATGCGCTCCAAGAACTCTTGCGCCAATTCTCGTGCCCGTTCCTGTTGCGCCGGATCAACTGGCACTCTGGGCGCAGCCTGCACCGAAGGCGCGGCTTCAACATCTTCGTCTTCAGCAGCCACGGCATCGGTATCAGCCCATGTTTCATCGTCAGCTAAGGCTTCCTGCTGTGCCACTGGCTCAGTTTCAGCCGCCTGAGTTATGGGTTGGGTCTCAGTTGCAGACGCGCTACTTTGGGCTGATTCGTTTTGAGAAGCGGAAGTTTGAGTTGCGGCACTGCGTGGCCCCACACGCACAGTCACACCTTTAGGGCCTTGTTCCAACACTTCAACATCTACATCATCGCGGCTCGCGCCGATAATATCCAATGCCTGCCGCACTGCGGCTTCCTCCGTCGAGGCTGTCATTCGGATTGGGCTAAACTTTTTGGTGCCATCTGTCATTGAATTTCCTCTGTTGAACGACTGTCGCTGATTGTTTATTCGACTGTCTCTTCAATGAATTGTTATTTTTCCGCCTGGGACATCTATAATTTTGTCTTGATAACTCTATGCTTGCCAAGCTTTACATCTCGCGCTTTAGTAGCGGCGACGGCGACGGGTGCGTTGCGGATTATTATTGCGCCTGTTCTGGGCTTCGGATGACCCAGGCTTGCCGTTAGGCGAAAAACTACCGTTGGATGAAAAATCGCCATTAGACGTAGTACTGGACACGGAAGTTATTGGCTCGTCGCCATCCTCAGTTGCTTCTAATACGTTATCCATCGCATCGCCACCATTCGTCCACGGACTGTCCCCATTAGTCGGCGTCGTCTGCGAGTCCTGCCCATTAACTGGCGCAATGGGTGCCACCCCATTGGTCGCAGCAATAGATTTTGGCTTGGCTGTGCCATTACTCTTGGCTCCATTCTTGGAGGTGTTATTTGAATTGCTTTTAGGACGCGGGGGCACTGGCTCTGGCAGCACAGGTTCTGGTGCCGCTGGCGCGCTCAGCAGCGATTTAACCACGCTCTTGGTAGGGTCCGCGGCTTTCATCATTCGGTACTGAAAGATAGTGGAAAGCACGTTGAATGTCATCCAGTAGAGGGTGAAAGCCGAGGGCCAGGTTTTCAGGAAGAAGGGGAACATGATAGGCATCATGAACGACATAATCATCTGCTGCTGGCGCTGTGTCTCATCCGTGGGCGGCGCGGAGGACAGGCGGAACGAAAAGAACATCGAAATGCCATACATAATCAGCAGCGCCATATCCGGCCCGGCCAGGCTGTGAATCCAGAGGAATGAAGCTCCTGCTAACTCCATCTTGGCTTCATAGTGCTGAATAAAGGGCGAAACCACCAGGAAGAAGATCGGCATTTGCACTAGGGCCAGACCGCAACCCATCATGGGATTAACCCCGTGACGCTTTTGTAGGTCTTGAATCTCCTTCATCATTTGCACTTGCGCCTGCTGGTCACTCTTGCCCTTATATTTGTCCTGGATCTTCTTCATTTCAGGAGCAATCACCTGCATACCCTTGATGCTTTCATACTGCTTCTTATTGAGGGGTTGGAGTACCAAGCGGGTAAAGATGGCAAAGCACAAAATTACCAGGCCATAAGAGTAGGCCGGGTTAGCGCCTGCGGTCTTAACTGCGGCATCAAAGATTTTATAGTAGGTGGTATGGCTGTAATATTCGTTAACGCGGTCAAGGATGCCATCAGGATTCGGCTTTTGAAGGGTGCCGTTTAAATCGCGTATCTTGATCAGGTGGAAGCCTTGCGGCGGTAGCCCATCCAGTGGGGCAGCGCCTTTAGCGGCCTGGTTAGGCACATAAATTTGAGTATCCAGGAATTCGGAAGAACTACCTCGTCCCCGGTGGACGAGTTGTTCTAAAGTGGTGGCAGCTTCCTGGGATGGTTGATGATCGCCAGTTGAAGTAGATTCTCGCCACAGCCAATCGCCTTTCTGGTAAAGTGCCTGCGCATCTATATCATTGGCCGCGCTATGCTTGGCAATCTCATCGTAGTATTTAAAGGCGAACTTATTGTCTTTGGGATCAAGCACATATTGCTCTAATAAACCGGCCCGCAGACGCGCCCAATAGGAGTAATCATCTTCACCGTTATTGGTGATGTCTTTATCGAGTTTGATTTTCTCGGCCTGGGCTTCTGTTGTGGTGATGGCCTTATTGCCAGAGGAATTCTGAGTATCGAGACCCACAAAAGCCTGGCTCAAGGTTGGGACAGGACGCGGTGGGCCTGCATTACCTTTATTGGGGTGGCCCAAAAACTGATTGTAGATTAGCATCGCGCCTATCGTCAGCGCCAAAAACATGAAAATTTGCTCGGAATTCGAGCGTTGATTGTTCATCGGATACCTTGGAAAACTCCGTCTCTCAAAACGTGCCTAAAATTTATTTTAATTAGCTATAACTGTTTGCAGTATGCAAGCACCCATTCACTCTCAAATTTGCGTTTCAGCAGTAGGGGTGGATTCCACCCTGTTGTTTGCATTGGCTAAATGGCCTACAGTGGTTCCGCCCCTCAAAGTCTCTGGTACTGGATCGCAACCACCGGCATGGAATGGGTGGCATTTACAAATTCGACAAAAGCCAAGCCAGGCTCCGCGCCAGATGCCAAAACGCTCAATCGCTTGGTAAGTATAATGGGAACAGGTCGGGTAAAAACGGCACGCGGGTGGTGTCAGCGGTGAGATATAACGCTGGTAGAAACGAATTAAGGTTAAGGCAATCCGCGATATAAACGAAGTCACAGCCTGTAACACAGCATTTCTTACCGTTGTGAGGCTTTTCTATTCCTACCTCACGACAAAATCACACTGTCCATCTTAGCTATCTTAAGAGTGTTTGAAGACGCTGCCCGACTCAAGCTTCGTGTCAAGCTGCGGGCTAAACTTCTAAAATTTAACTTTTCTCACCTCAGCACGCTCTAAGCAGCAGACGAGCCAAAGGAAAGTTGGTTGCTTAACTTCCACGCGCTCCGATAACCCTTTTTGCTCCTCAAATATAGTATCACTCAGTCCGTTAGTGGCTCCCACTATTAATTAACCGTATTCTGGTAGGAGAAGCAGCCCTTAAGCCTCTGTTGCTGCCGTAGCTTTGTCAGGGGTTATGGATGCTTGTGGAGTCATAGCAACAGCACGGCGCAAGAGTTGGTTAATAGCTTCATCAAGCTGTGGAATATCTGCTGTCACGGCCTCAGAGGTCGCCAAAAAAATAAAATCGCACTCTCTCAAGCGCGGATTAAAACGGATCTGATTTAAGCGATAACGCTCTCGAATACGCCGTCGGGTGCGGTTGCGCAGGGTCGCTTTGCCCAGTTTTTTCGCTACCACAAAAGCAGCGCGTGGCAGGGTAGCCTGGTTTGCTGCACACCGTTGATGAACCCGCAATTGCAGCAGGGGATGACGCAACACCCGATTCTGATTAAATGCCTGAGCAAAAGCAGCCGTTTTTAAACGTTGAGAACGTGGAAGCATTTTGGGTAGAGGAGTTGGGGTGTAGGGTTTGTTACTGGATGCTGGAAGCAAGATGCTGGATGTATGCTAACTGCAAAGTCACTGCACGTTTAGTTGGTGTCAGCATCCAGTAACCAGCATCTTGTATCATGTGACCAAACCCGAAACCCCAACCCCTCTACCCCATTTAACACTGTGTCAGCTTATAACGACCCCTGGCGCGACGGCGGGCGATGACGCCGCGTCCGCCGCGTGTCGCCATGCGAGCGCGAAAGCCATGTTTCCGTTTACGAGGTCGAGTCTTGGGTTGATATGTCCGTTTCACTGCATTTTCCTTATTTTCTGATAAATTCTTTTGAAGCGCGGTTAAACATCGTCAGCTTTATTAAAATTTTCTAATAAACCATTTGGTTTTAAGCCCCGCAACTCCAGCTTATGCCCACCGCATAATAGCCTTAGTAGTCTAACGCGCCCGCTCCCACGCGGCAACTCCCCATCAGAACCTGAAAATCAGCCCTTAATCTGGATTTCACAATTCTTTTTTACAGGGCTTGCGAGGGGGCTAATTCGTGCTATAATTTCGTGCTATAGTTGTAGCGAATTAAACACTCAATCAAAGCCTTGCATCACACCCCGGAGCCTTCTGGTTCCACTCGCAGCAAACGAAGTTCGAGCGTTTAAGAGCTTAAAGTAACGGGATTAAAACAGGTAATCAGTTAGCAAGCTCTTTTCAAGCTGCGCCCCTTCACGCGTCACTTGCTTCACCGTAGAAGCAAGTCTAGACTCACAACTTATCCATGCCTGGGGATAAATATAGGGAAAACTTGCTAAAGGTACCCTTCGCCGTTAAGCTATATGACGGTTTCGCATAATTTTGGCGCTAAAAAGCCTCTCTAAACCGTCAAAAACTATCATAATGGGGATTTTTGGCCAGGAATTAGCAGTTGTTCAGCGGGATCAATTAATTATCCGCATCACAAGTTCATAAGTTAAAAATATCTTTAAACATCGTCTTCATTGTCAGCAAAGGTTGAAGCAGCCATCGAAAACAGCATGATTACAGGCATCACGAGCGATATGCAAGAGCCACAGGATCACCAAAATGGTCGCTCCGAGCCTGTAGAAATGATGCAGGCAGCCTGGGACGAAGTGTTAGATGTCCTCCAAGCTGAATTGTCCGGCCCGACTTACAACAACTACTTACGCCACATTAAACCTGTCAGTCTCCAAAGCGACCGTTTTACCCTGGCCGTTCCCTCCGATTTTGTTAAAGACTGGTTAGTGCGGCGCTTTGCCACCCGTATCGAAGAAACCCTGGAACAGTTTTTAGGTCGTCAGATCAGCTTAGGTTTTCAAACCTCTTCTGGCCAGGGTAGTCCCAATAACATAGCGAAAGCCGAGATTCCCCCAGCGGATGAAGAGCTAAAAGATTCCCCGGAGTTGCGGGTGGCCGAGATACAAGAGGACCTCCAAGCCGAAGCTGCTGCCGCCAGTGCTGCTCAATCTGCACAAGATGCGAAAACGGCTCAGCTTAATGCGCCCTTTGCCAAGGGTGGGGCTAAACCAGCCCGCGACTTAGCTGGTTTGGAAGATTTTTCCTCATCACCGCTGAATCGCAAATATACTTTTGAGAACTTTATCGTTGGGCGCAGCAACTACATCAGTCATGCGGCGGCTTGGGCCGTGGCCAATGCACCCGCTAAGGGCCAATATAATCCGCTCTTCATCTACGGCGGCGTAGGATTGGGCAAAACGCACTTGATGCAGGCTATTGGCCACTTTATCAACACCAATCGCAGTAGTCCGGCGGAAATTGTTTATGTTTCGGGGGAAAATTTCCTCTACCAAGTTGTGCGCTGTATCCGTGAAGACCGCATGACGGCCTTTCGGCGCATGTATCGCAACGTGGACATCTGGCTAGTAGACGATATTCAATACATCTGCAACGCCGAGCGCACCGAAGTCGAGTTCTTCCATATCTTCAACACCCTCTATGACCAGGGCAAACAAATTGTCATTTGTTCGGATAAGCCACCCAAAGACTTACAACTCACCGAAAGCCGCCTGATTAGCCGCTTCGAGTGGGGCTTAATCACCTATATCGAGCCACCTGATCTGGAACACCGTATCGCCATTCTGCAAAAACGGGCGCTGGCCGAAGGCGTGCAAGTCGAACCCGCCGTATTACAATATCTCGCCGAGAAGATTCGCAGCAACATCCGTAGCCTGGAAGGTTCGCTAACCCGCCTCTTAGCAATGGCTTCCCTGGATGGCCGCAAGATCAATCTAGACTTAGCAGCCGAAACCGTGCGCTATTACTCTACCGCCGAAGCCGAGCCAGTCAAGGTGGATGTGGATACGATTATCCAGGTTGTTTCCGACCACTTTAAGATGCCAGTGCGCGACATCCTGGGCAAGAAGCGCAACAAGGAAATTGTCCTGCCCCGCCAGATCGCCATGTTCCTGGCCCGCGAAATGGGAGCTATGAGTTATCCCGACATTGGCCGCGCTTTTGGTCGTGACTATACCACCGTCATTCACTCCTACGAAAAGATTAAGAGCGAAGTTAAAAAAGATTCCAACCTAAAAAACGCCATCAGCGAAATCCGCAGCAAAGCCCACGCACGGGCTTAAACATCGGCTATCAGATCGCGTTGAGTATAAACGCCATTTCTTCTGATTAGGAAAGCCTAGGAACACCAGCATAGGTAATCTCATAATATGGCGAGGCACAGAGGATTTTTAGGAACTCTAACACAGATACAGCGGGAAGTGGAGCGGCAGGCCAAAGCCCAACAACGTGCCCAACAGCAGGAAATTCGCGCTCAGGAGCGTGCGAGGCGGGATTATCAACGCGCTCAACTTGCTGATCAGAAGGAACAAGCACGCTTCTACACAGAATCACGCATTCACGAAGTAAGTGAGCTGAATCAGGATTTAGAAGAAGCCATTCAAGGACTCAAAGAGTTACTCGCTGCGGCCCTTAACACGGATAGTTACCTCGATTTGGAAAACCTCAAAACTAAACCCACACTTGAACCTTTTAATCCAGGTGCGCTGGCACTAGCAGAAAAAGCTCCTACCTTGGTCAGCTATCTTCCTCCTCCATTATCAGGAATTAATCAACTCCTGCCTTGGGCGAAAAAAGACTACGATGAAAAGTTGACTGCGGCACACAAACATTATGCGCAGGATGCTTCAAATCATGCTCAAAGAGAATCACTTCGCTGTCAGAATTTAAGTGCTGCTAAGAAGCAATATGATCAAAAAGTTGTACTAATTCTTGAGCAAACAGCTTCCCAGAATGCCCAGATTGATCATTTCAAAGAAGATTTTGTAACGGGATTGCCTGACGCTGTAATTGCCTATTTTAAATTGGTCTTAGATGCGAGCAATTATCCTGAAGGATTTCCTCAAGACTCAAAAGTTGCTTATATTCCTGAATCAAAACAACTAGTTGTTGAGTATGATTTACCTCCATTTGCATTGGTACCGGAAGTCAGTTCTTACAAATACATTAAAGTTCGTGACGAAATCGCTGACACCAAACACCCTAACACCGCACGCCGAGAACTTTATAACGGTATAGTTGCTCAAATCGCTATTCGTACTCTCCATGAACTCTTTGAAGCAGACCGAACGGGGCATTTAGACACAATAGTTTTTAATGGCTATGTTGATTCCATAGATGCAGGCACCGGGAAGCCTATACGCCCCTGTCTTGTAACTGTCCGTACCACGAAAGATGCATTTAGCCAACTTGACCTAAGCCGTGTTGATCCCATTGCATGTCTAAAATCACTCAGTGCTTCTGTATCAAAAAGCCCGGCTGAACTTGCGCCTGTGCGTCCCGTTTTGGAGTTCAATATGGTGGACTCCCGCTTCATTGAAGAAAGCGATGTAATTTCTGGGTTAGATAGCCGCACTAATTTAATGGAGCTTACACCTGGAGAATTTGAAGCTCTAATTTCAAATTTGTTTGGCAAAATGGGACTTGAAACTCGCTTGACCCAAGCCTCGCGTGATGGAGGCGTTGATTGTGTAGCTTATGACCCTCGACCTATTTTTGGTGGCAAGGTCGTAATTCAAGCTAAACGGTATAAGCATACCGTTGGTGTAAGTGCAGTCCGTGACCTCTATGGTACAGTGCAAAATGAAGGGGCATCCAAGGGCATTCTTGTAACGACCAGTGGTTATGGTAAAGCTGCATATCAATTCGCCGAAGGCAAGCCCTTAGAGCTGTTAAGTGGAAGTCATCTCTTATTTCTTTTAGCCGAACATGCAGGTATAGAAGCCAAAATTGAGATGCCTGATAACTGGAAAGATATAGCACCTGATTCTGCTGCTCTTGAAGAGAATTTAGAAGACAAAGACAACAGCATAATAGCTACACATGGTCAGTGTCCACAATGCGGTACTATGCGGCCTCTGACGGCTCGACATTGTGGCAGTTGCGGAATCAAATTGCCCTGGGCACAAACGGTAAAATCTGCCTAAATACTGACCCTTAAATTGACCTTAAATTGGCTCTAAAAGTTTTCCCTGTTGGGGTAGGGATAAAGATAGGGAGAGACAGTTACAATTCTAGAAAACTAGTTGTCAATGTGGATAACGGGGAAAAGTGGCCCTATTTATCCCCAGGCACATGGATAACTTCAAAGTGCCTTAGAGCCAAGCCCTGTATGGAGATTTTGAGGTTGGAAAGTGAGTTATCCACTTATCCACACCCCTAATAATAATAAGTACTAGAAATATAATTCTAGTACAGCACTCCTCAACTTTTGTAGCGTATAGGGATAAGCTAAAAATGGAACCAAAAAGAGTCACTTTTAGGAAAGAAAATTTGGTAGCCGTTAAGAGCCATCAAAACAGTTCACCAGAACCGCACGAAAATGGTTTAGAGACTCCCCTACCCGACTGGCAAAACATCAGCTTGAGAAACGCGGCGCAGGTAGGATTGGTCTGCCCGAATTGCGGGGCGCAGTTGGAAGGTCAAAAGTGCAAGTTGTTCTGCCGCACCCCAGGGTGTGGTTATCTGGTGACGTGTAGCGAATGGTAAAGTAGCGGAGGGTAGAGCAGTCTGGTAGGATTCAGGTATAGCTCGCAAAGAAAAGCCTCGAAATTTATTCAGCTTCCACGAAGCGACACAACCAAAAGACATATAGTACCAAATTAAAAGTCGAAGTTATGCGCAAGAAAACATCTGACGAAAATGGGACAAAAGACGGAGGAGCTATGCGAATTACGTGTGAGCGTTCTTATCTGGCGATGGCGTTAGGCGTGGCGGGTCGAGCCGTATCCAACCGTAACACATTGCCGATTCTCAGTAATGTGTTGTTAGAAACCGAAGACGACCGCTTGAAATTAACGGCCACCGATCTCGATACCGCGATTCGGTGCGTGATTCCGGCGGCGGTGGCCGAAAACGGTGCGGTGGCCGTCCCAGCCGGGATTCTCAATGATGTCGTTTCTAAGTTGCCCGACGCGCCCGTCACTTTAGAAATGCAGGACGGTAAGGTGACAGTGCGTTGCGGCAAAAGCGACTACATGATTTTGTCTCTGCCCGCAGAAGATTTCCCGGTGGTGCCAGAAGTGACCGAGGGGACGGATATTACTCTGCCGCAGGCCACGCTCAAGGGTATGCTGCGCATGACGACTTTTGCCGCCAGCAAGGAAGAAACCCGCTCGCTTTTGATGGGCGTGCTCTTTGAAGCCCGCAACAATGCCCTAACCCTTGTCGCCACCGATACCCACCGTCTCGCCTGGAAAAGAACGCAATTAGGTGAAGAAGTCGGTCAGCCTGTTACAGCGATTGTCCCGGCTAAGCCACTGGCAGAATTGGAACGAGTGCTGAAAGATACTGTAGATGATACGGTGCATGTGCGTTTTGGCGCATCCCAGGTGCAATTTGAGACCTCCGATGTAACCCTCGTCTCGCGTGTCCTGGATGGACAGTTCCCGAATTATGAAAAGGTGATCCCCAAGGGTGCCGAGCGCAAGATTACCTTTGAGCGTGGTGATTTTTTGGATGCCGTGCGCCGCGTTTACATTGTGGCACGCCAAAACTCGGAAAAGGCGATTGTTAAGACCAAGGGCGACCTGATGGAAATGACCGCCGAAAGCCAGGAGATCGGACGCGCTTACGAAGAAGTGCCCATTGCCCTCGACGGCGGCGACATCACCATTGCCTTCAATGCACGTTATCTCATGGAAGTCCTCAACATGCTGGATACCGAACAAGTCAGCCTGGAGCTAACTGGTGCCTTAAATCCCGGCATCCTCAAGTCTCAGGACGCCGACTTCCTCTACGTCGTAATGCCAATGCAAGTCTGACTATTGCGGATTTCAGATTGCGGATTGCGGATTTAAACAGCACCGTACTCAGTTAATGACTGTGCTTACTGATTGCTAATCCGCAATCCGCAATCCATAATCCGAAATCGCATGATTGTCCGTTCGCTACGCCTCTACAACTTCCGTAACTACGTCACCCAGGAAATCGAACTGCCTTCCGGCCTCATCGCTTTAACGGGCGATAATGGGCAGGGTAAAACCAATCTTCTCGAAGCTCTCTGTGTTTTAGCCACCACGAAGTCGCCCCTGGTTGAGCGTGACCGGGAACTGATTCGCTGGCACGAGAAGGAAGCGCGCATTGCCGCTGAAGTCGAATTAGCGGCGCGGCGCGGCGAGCGTCGGATGTTGGAGTATGGCTGGCGCATGGAAGGCGTTTCAGTGGCTCGTGAAATGCGCGCCGGGGGCGTGCCCCAATCGGCGATTGTGCAGTGGTTGGGACAGTTGCAAGTCGTAGCCTTCTTTCCCCATGACTTAGTGCTTATCACGGGTGAGCCGGGCGAAAGACGCCGCTTTCTTAATCTGGAGTTGGGCAAAACTCGCCCAGCCCACTTTGCCGATGCCGCCCGCTATCGTCGTGCTTTGCAGCAGCGCAATGCCCTCCTGCGCTCCCTCATGGAAAGTCGTTTTAACCGCCATCGTACGGCACCTTTGGGCGCGGCGGTTGAGGGATTAGGCACGCTTTCCGAGTGGAACCGGCAGCTTATCACCTATGGCTCCCGTATTCTTGCCCAGCGTGCCCAGTTTCTTACCGAGTTACAGCCATTGTTGCAGGAAGCTTATGGCAAGCTCAGCGGGCGCGATGATGTCTTTAGCGTGGAATACCTCCCTGGTATTAAGACAGGAAAACAGGCATTAGGCGCGGAAGAAGCGGCCCACGTCAGTTGGAGCCAGCTTTTTTCCGTCTCTTTAGAAGGCGACCATGACCATGATATGCGCCGGGGCACCACGCAAAGCGGCCCGCACCGCGATGATCTTGTTTTTAAGCTGGGCACAATGGATTTACGTCGCTACGGTTCGCAAGGGCAGCAGCGTTTAGCGGTGCTGGCGCTGAAAGTCGCTCTGGCGCACTGGGTGGCGCGCGTCACGCAAGAGCCACCGATCCTGCTGCTTGATGATGCTCTCAGCGAACTTGACGCAACCCGGCGCACGCGCCTGCTGGAAGAAGCGGCGTGCTTCCCACAAAGTGTCTTAACGGCTACGGATGCCAAGTTTTTGCAGGGTGTCCCCGCAACGCTCTTCAGTGTCTCGAATGGTTGTATCGCAGGTGGAGCTGGAACGGAAATTGAACAGAATATGGACAATTCGGCGACTATGGTGGAGCAGCTATAACAACTTATCCACAAGCTTTTCCCTGTATATGGATAACTGTGCATAAGGTGGTGAAAAAGCTGTGGATAAAGACAAATACTCCTTAATTCTGCTCGTTGAAGCCGATTTTAGGCCCTAAAAGCGCCTTGACAGTCCTAAATCGCACTCTTGGCACTGCTAAACTATGGAGAAATCAGGCGGGGCTGCGGATTCATTCTCGTGAATATTGTCAGTGATATCGTTGATAACGTTTTAGACGTGCGGGGTTGGCGCGGTAAAGTGCTTGAACGGATGGCTGTCGAGTTATGGCCTGAAGTCGTGGGTGATCTCATCGCGCATAACACCCTGGCGGAGCGTTTTAAGAGCGGTACGCTCTATGTGCGGGCACGTTCACCCCAGTGGACACAAGAACTCCATTTTCACGAAGCACGGGTTATTGCCCGCCTCAACGGTCGCCTCAAAAGCAACCTCGTGCAGAAGATTCGCTGTTCAGTGACCCCGCCACGCGGCATTAAAGTCGGTGCCCTCAAGCCGAACTGGGAAGACCCTACCTTTCCCGTAGCACCTCCGGCAGCACGCAACCTGAAACCGATTAAAGATGATGCAGCGGCAGAACGCGCCAGGGGCATCGCGGCGACGATTGAAAACGAAGAAATGCGCGAAGTAATGGAAAAGCTAATCGCCTCTTCAATTCGAGCGCGTGAGTCCAAAACTCCCCCAGACCCTTCGGAAGTTGCGAGTAGACCTCAAGTGAAGAGTGTGGCTTAAAGCGCTAACACTTTGCTGCCTTATCTCCTCCGTAGGCCAGACAAGAGTGTCTGGCTGTTTCTTAGGTTTCTCAAGCCAGATAAGAGTGTCTGGCTCACCGAGTTAGAGTAAAACTGACAACTTCCCCACCTCTCTTTGCTAAAATAGGCTGTATCAGTCACTCACGACTGCTGAATACAGCCATTTAAAGTTGATCTATGCTCGATATTAAACTGATTCGCACTCAGCCAGATTTTATTAAAGAGTGCCTGGCCCATAAACAAATCGCCGATGGTGCGGCTTTAGTGGATGAAGTGCTGCGCCTGGATGAGCGTCGCCGCACCTTGTTGGTGGAAGTAGAGCAGCTTAAACGCACTCGCAATGAAGACTCACAGCAGGTCGCACGCCTCAAAAGGAGTGGCGAAGATGCGACAGAAATCATCACCCGCACACGGGAGATTGGCGACCGAATCTCGACCTTAGACGCTGAAAGCCGCGGTGTTGAAGCCGCGCTGGAAAGCAAGCTTTTAGAGATTCCCAATATTCACGCCCCCGATGTGCCCATTGGGGCGGACGAAAGCGAAAATGTTGAGGTGGGACGTTGGGGTGATGTGCCTCAATTTGATTTCGAGCCGCGCCCGCACTGGGAAATTGGCGAAGCTCTGAACATCATTGATTTTGAGCGCGGGGCGAAGATTAGCGGCTCCCGTTTTTACGTGCTGCGTGGCGTGGGAGCGCGTTTAGAGCGTGCCCTTATCGCCTTTATGTTGGATGTGCATACCGCACGGCATGGCTACACCGAAATTTTCCCACCTTTTTTAGTGCGTTCCGAGAGCATGGTGGGCACCGGCAATCTGCCCAAGTTCGGTGAGGATTCCTACAACATACCGGGGGATGATCTGTGGTTGGTGCCCACCGCCGAAGTTCCGGTCACCAACCTGCACCGTGACGAGATTTTAGATGCAGGGGAATTACCCATAAAATACGCCGCTTACACTGCCTGTTTTCGGCGTGAGGCGGGGGCTGCCGGGCGCGATACACGCGGCATTATTCGGGTGCATCAGTTCAACAAAGTGGAAATGGTCAAGTTTGTCACACCTGAGACTTCTTACGCCGAATTAGATTCACTGCGACGGGATGCCGAGGAGATTTTAGAGTTGTTGGAATTGCCTTACCGCACGGTGGAACTCTGCACCGGTGATTTAGGTTTTAAGGGCACGAAAGCCTATGATGTTGAGGTTTGGCTGCCCGCCCAGGACACCTATCGTGAAATCTCGTCCTGCTCCAATTTTGAAGCATTTCAGGCGCGGCGGGCCAGCATCCGCTATCGGCCTCTCGATGCAGGTGGCAAGCCTGGTAAACCAGAGTTTGTCCACATCCTCAATGGTTCTGGTTTGGCGGTTGGACGCACCTTTGCAGCCATTCTGGAGAATTTTCAGAACGCTGATGGCAGTGTCCGCATTCCTCGCGCCTTGCAGCCCTATCTGGGCGGTTTAGAAGTTATTGAAGTGTAGCCCAGTTATTTTCTTACAACACAAAGGGCACAAAGAAAGCACAAAAATCACAAAGAAGAGAGGTAGCAAAGTAGCATTACACTTTCTCTTGCCCCTTTGTACTCTTTGTGTTTCCTTTGTGCCCTTTGTGTTGTAACTTGGAGTAGTGCGGCGAAAGGGTGAGGGCTAAATTCTCACTTATTAGCTATTTCATCGCACAGCCATTGCGTTATAATAAATTTATCAATTAGTTTGCTGCCATGCCTTTATCAAGTGGCATAGCATAGCGCGCCCGCAGCTTTGACGCGGCGCGCTTTACATTTTTGTATCGTGAAGTCTTAGATCATGCCTTTTCTTCGTGCCGGACAGCTTGCTCGCTCTACGCCTACAGCTCGCCTTGATGATCCTCTGGGCCTGGTAGCCGAAAATCTGCGCGCGTCTAATTATGGGGCAATTCCCGTGTTAGACCGTGGCTTCATTGCCGATAACATGGGCGAAGTGCAGGCCGGGGCGCGGGTGTTAGGTTTAGTGGACGAGCGCGATTTGTCTCATTATGCTCTGCCCGTCCTGGCGCAGCGTCAAGCCTTGAGTGAAGCTACCTCGCAACGGGTGCAAAGCGTATTACCCGGCGAGATGATACTGGGTGAGACCCAGAGCCATGCTCACTATGGCTCCAATGGGTCGGGGCTGAACGGGCACAACTCCAATGGATACCATCCATCCGCGCAGGATACGATAGACGAAGAGGTGGCAACGATTGATTTTGCCTCGCTTACAGCCCGTGATGTGATGCGCCGCGATATTGGCATTGTGCCCGCTGTTTTCTCCTTGCAAAATGCCCTCATGACGCTTGAACGTTACGATGCCCTTGCTCTACCCGTCATAGATACAATGGGTTCCTATCGCGGCATGATTTCGCGTTCGGATGTGCTGGCGGCGCTGGGTGGCCAGGTGCGGCCTCCGGTAGTCGGTGGCATGGCAACACCCATAGGCGTCTGGCTGACAACTGGCACCATCAGCGCTGGTGCGCCGCCGTTAGGTCTCTTTTTGTCGGGCATGACGATGGCAGCCTGTTTGATGATGGCTCAAATTATCATGCTGATTGGCCTTAATGCCATCAGCTCGGAGTGGGGCGCGATGTTTTATTCAGGCCGCCTGGGAGCCACCTCGGAAAGCGGCAGTTTATTAAATCTAATCGTGACCCTGGTTCAATCGTTGCTGTTCCTGGTGCTAATGCGGAGCTTGCCGTTATCGGGCATTCATGCCGCGGAACACCAAACCGTATGGGCCATTGAGCGTGGGTTGCCTTTAACTCCTGAATACGTGGCGCAAATGCCACGCGCCCATCCCCGTTGCGGCACTAACCTGGTAGCTCTCGGTGGCCTGATTCAGATTTCATTTCAGCATCTACCAGAGATTAATTCGGGCACTGTCTTAGCGACTTTACTCTTTATCTATCTGGCCTGGCGCAACTTCGGCACGCTTTTACAAGAATGGTTCACCACCAAGCCCGCCACGCCGAAGCAGTTGGCCAGTGGCATCAAAGCGGGCCGGGAGTTAATGGAAAAATATCAAGAGCAGCCGCATGTCTTGACTTCATTCGGCTCTCGCCTGTTTAATTCGGGTCTGATTATGTCGGCGTTAGGGATGATATTGACGCTGGGCGTCTTTAACTTTTTAGAAGATTATGTGGCGCGTTTAATCTTTTTCGGTTCTTAAGATGATTATGTTTAGATGACTATGGTGATATGGATGAGCCGCCCCAGAGATATGTGACGCGCCATTTACTACAGAGGGCTTTACAGGAAGCGATTGAACAAGCCTGTCGCACCTATGAATGGAAGTTCAAAGATACAGGCGAGGTGCCACCATTCTGGGTCAAGCGGGCAGCGAATGGTCGGGGTGAGTTTGCTTCCAATGTCGCTCTGGTATTAGGTGCGGCTACAGGCATGGCACCACAGCGAGTGATTGAAACTTTACGATTGCATACAGCTTTAGAACATTATGGCTTGGTTCGAGGCGTGGCTATTGAGGAGGCGAAAGGGTTCTTGAATTTTCGCTTGGATGATAATTTTTTGAATGAGCAGGCGGCGCGCGCCGTGCGAGAAGGCGCGCGTTATGGCGCAGGCTCAACCCTGGCAGGCAGGCGCATCAATGTCGAATTTGTGTCGGCTGATCCCACCGGGCCGCTATCTATCTCCTATGGCCGCATTGCCGCCGTGGGTGAAGCTTTGTGTCGTGTCCTGGAGTTCCACGGGGCTGATGTGACCCGCGAGTTCTTCTTAAACGACGTGGAAACTTCTTCCAAAATGCGCCTCCTGGGAGAAAGTGTCGCGGCTTTCTACCTGGCCGCCTTTGGACGTGGTGCGGAATGGCCCGAAGGCGCATTGCAAGATAGCTTTGTGCGCAACGTGGCCGAGACAATCGTGCAGCGCGAGGGAACGGCTTATCTTTTAGTGCCCGACAGCGAACGCGCCGCCGCTTTTGCGCGTGAAGCGTGTGCCAGTGCAGTCGCCCGGCAAAAGCAGACCTTGCAAGATTTCGGCGTGCGCTTTGATGTCTGGACTTCCGAAAACGCACTCAGCCGCGAGGGACGGATCACTGGCATTGTCAATAAATTGCGGGAGCGCGGCCACACCTACGAGCGTGACCGCGCGGTTTGGCTGCGCACCACCAAATTCAGTGATGAGGCCGACCGCCCTCTCGTGCGAGCTAATGGGCAACCTACCTATCTCGCCGCAGACATCGCTTACCATGCCTTCAAAATGGAGCGTGGTTTCGACCTTGTGCTAAACATCTGGACAGCACAGCACCGGCCTTATGTGTTGCGCACGCGGGCGGCCCTGGAAGCGGCTGGTTATGGTGCCGATAAATTAGAAGTGCTGCTTTGCGAAGGAGTGCGGTTCTTACGTGATGGCGTCTTAGTGACTACGGGTAAGGGCGGGGAACCTATCACGCTTGGTGAAGCCCTCCGTGAAATTGATCGTGACACTCTGCATTTCCTGTTTCTGAATCAAGACTGGGACGAAGTGATTGAAGTCGAAACCGAAGTGGTGCGGCGTGATGATGAAAGTAATCCAGCTTATGCGGCTCGTCTGGTGCCTTCTCGCCTGGGCACCATGATCCGCGAATTGGAAGCTCAAGTGGGTCAGCACAACGGCACCAATGAGGCTGCTGAGACGGCCAATCAACTCAGCGATGAAGAGCGCGAGGTACTGCGGCTCGTGGCGGTGTGGCCCGATGAAGTCGAAACTGCCGTTCAGTTACGTGAGCCACAGCGCATCGCAGGTTTCCTGGGCGATTTAGCTTCTACCGTCCGCCGTTTACTGGCTGCATCACGGCCTCATTCAGCTACTCCCATAGCGGCTCAGACACGCTTGCAACTGTTGCGTGCCGCTCAGATAACGGCTGTCAACGCCTTACACTTGTTAGGCATCGAAGCGAACTCCCATTTTTAGACTGTGACATCATCCAACCCATAAGGAAAACACTCTATGGCTGACGTTGTGTGTCTGGGAATCTTAGTCGCGGATGTAGTCGCCCGACCTGTTGATGAATACCCAAAACGTGGCCAATTAGTGCTTTGTGATGACTTGCATCCCTCGATTGGTGGTTGTGCGGCTAACACCGCGATTGGACTTCAGAAATTAGGTGTGGCAACGGGTGTGATGGGCAAAGTTGGCCGGGATGGATTCGGCGATTTTGTGCGCGATACGCTCCAGAGCCATCATCTTGATGTGCGCGGCGTCGCCACCGACGAACAGGTTGCAACCTCTTCAACAATGGTCATGGTAGCAAGTGACGGCGAACGGTCTTTTATCCATTACATCGGCGCGAATGCCGCATTTACCCCGGATGATGTGAACTGGGATTTACTCCGCGAGGCGAAATTGCTGCACATTGCAGGTTATTTTGTAATGCCTGGTTTCGATGGTGAGCCTTGCGCCCAGGTTTTGAAAAGAGCTAAAGCGATGGGGCTAAAAACTTCTCTAGATACAGCAGGCGATCAGAGCAAAATGTCCCTGGACGCCATACGCCCCGCCTTACCCTATGTGGATTACTTGGTGCCCAGTATTGAAGAAGCGCGCAGTTGCCTGCGGGATCGAAATAACGCTGAGACGCCAGAGCAAATTGCCCGCATTTTTCAAGCGGAGGGAGCCGGAGTGGTGGCCCTCAAAATGGGTGAAGCGGGCAGCTACATCCGCACTGGTGAACAGGAGTGGACAATACCCCCTTTTCGCGTGCCAACGGTGGATGCCACGGGCGCGGGCGATGCCTACGCCGCAGGCTTTTTGGCGGGAGTGCTGCAAGGTTACGACTTACCCACAACAGGCAAGTTAGCCAATGCCGTGGGAGCCATGAGCGTGACCGCCGTTGGCACGGTGCAGGGCATCCGGTCGCTCGATGAAACCCTGACGTTTATCGAACGGCAAAGCGGTGCTGAGTTCTCAGTGCTGAGGCAGTAAAGCTTTAGGGATATACTAAAGGCTATAATTCAGACCTGCCCTTAAAGGAGCGGGCTGATAATACTGAAAGCTCAGTGAACCGGGCTGTAGAAGCAATAAGTGACCCTCTAGTCCCATTCATGGGGCTTCTAACTTCAGCCCGCTCCTTCAGGGGCGGGTCTGTTATTTAGGACTTAGATTATGGACTCTGGTGGCAATGCAGCTTTAGGGCTGATTGGTTTATGGATGATGTTACAGTTAGTGGCTTTCCTGGCTCTCTTGCTGGGTGGCATCTATGCCCTCTTTTGTCTGGGACGGGCGGCTTCTGGGTTAGATCGTCTCGCTTCGGCTGTGGAGGCTATGGTAGAACGCCAGAATCAGACTTATGCGGGTGCCATGCCGGGTGGCTCTTCTCCAGCAGGTCGTGGCGGCATGGCTCTGGCGCATAATCCTGTGCTAGCTGCCACGTCTGTCCCTCCTCAAAGCGCCATTCCTCAATATGGCGATGTGCCCCCGCCAGTATCACCCCAATCCTTTGTGCCGCCAGTGCCACCGGGCGCGTCGCAGGGCGAAGTTGCGAATAATGTAGGCGTTCCCGCTTCATCCCCTGGGCCTACCGCTACGCCAACTTCCTTTACCCCCGGCCAAAATGAGGCGACTTCGGGCACCACGCCCTTTTCTTCACTCGCCGGAGGTTCTAATGAGCGATCATAAGATGAGCGATCATAACCAAGGCCGAGAGCCACAGCATGAAAACGAAGTGAAGTTGGCTCCTTCGATGATTGCAGCCGATTGGTCGCAACCGTTGGCAGTGGTTCAAGAATTAGCGGCAGCGGGCTGCGAGTGGCTACACTTCGATGCGATGGATGGTCATTTAGTGCCCAACATCACGCTTGGCCCGATGTTTCTCGAAGCTTTGCGGCCTCACTCCAAACTGCACTTTGACGCTCATCTCATGTTAGATAATCCGGCACCTTACATAGATGACTTTATTAAGGCGGGGGCCGATAGCATCTTAGTGCATGTGGAGGGCAATCCGCATCTCCATCGCTTAATCTGGCAAATTAAAGATAAGGGCAAACTTGCAGGCGTAGTGCTGAACCCAGCCACACCAGTTGAGGCGATTAGCGTGATTCTTCCCGATGTAGATATTGTGCTGGTAATGAGCGTTAACCCCGGCTTTTCCGGGCAAAAGTTTCTGCCTCTGGCTGTGGGCAAGATGGAGCAACTCTGTCGCCTGCGCGCTGAGCGCGACCTCAAATTCTCGATTATGGTAGATGGCGGCATGTCACCCGAAACGGCCGTGTCAGCCGTCACTGCCGGGGCCGAGATATTAGTTTGCGGAGCCAGCAGTGTTTTCATCAAAGGTAAGCCGCTCACAGAAAACGTGCGTGCCATGCGCGATGCGATTCGCCTGGCTCAACCTCTGGCGTTATCACCGGATACCCTCTTAGCGCGTGCCGATAGAGCATAGCCGCAATACTATTCTCGTAGATGTTCAACAGAATAAAATAGTGGGACGATACGCGCAGTTAAACTTGTGCTGCTAATAATCTGAGACCCTGTAATGGAAAAGATTCGCTGCCCGCAATGTGCGGTAGTCAATCTGGAAAAGTTTGTCTCCTTCCCTTACTGTGCGGGCTGTGGAGCCTTGCTGCCACAGGGTAAGGATGCCGCCGCACCACTCCCCTTCTGGCGGCGACCCCTGGGGCCGCTGCTGTGGGTCACGACCGTTGGTTGCGCAGCGGGGGGTATCGTGGCCGCGACAACGGCTTTTAGCCCCGCTTCGATTGACCCGGATCATATTGTTATCTATGGTCAAACTCCGCATACGGTGCAGGTGGGGCACTTGCTAACTATCCGCCTAACCGTGGATACTATTGAAAATCCGCCAGCACCAGCGCAAAACTTAAGCGATGCTAAATTGCGCCTGTCGGGTGACTGGCTGCGCAAGTTTAGCCTGGTCTCTTTAATGCCCCCTCCCGATGAGGTGACGCTGGGGGGGAATGGGCGTTATTATCACTATATGGCGTTGCCCCGTAACGCCCAGCTAAAACTAACCGTGCGCGCTGTACAGCCGGGGCAGCAGCATCTTAAAGCCGTTATCTACGCACAACAGCAATATCCAGGCAGTTTCCGCACTACCATTAACGTATTATCAAACTCAACAAGTCGCACCCGTAGCGATGCATCTCATCTGAACTGAGTCATAACTTTTTGGTCGTCTCGACTTTTTATAGCCGTTAGAGCAGAGAACAGATCAGGAGCCACAAGCTGGGTAGCCTACCGCAAGGAGGTGAAAGCTAATGCCAGTTGAAGATAAGTTGATTGCCATGCACGCGCGTCATGCGATTGCGAAAACGCCGCTTGACATCTCCGAGTTAAGTATTAACTGTTATCGGGGTTGTGTTGAACTCTCAGGCGTTATTAAACGGCCCCGCAATTTTCAGGGCAATTTTAATGTGCGCAAAGAGTTCGACAACCTGAAAATGCTGGTTCGCACCGCGCATGGCGTGAAAGATGTCATTGCCGAACGGGTGCAAGTAATGGAATGACGGTGCGCTAGTTGATTAGCACCGCTTTTAGGAGGCGCTGTCTCTGGTGTTTATAGAGGCAAGGCGTACTGAGGAGAAACGTCTCCAGCAGCACGGTTAAAGCCTTCGCTTGGCTCTGATGGCGCAGATCAAAGCGTTAGCCCCGGCTGTTTAGCGGAGATTCTTCACCTGGTCAATAAACTGCAATTGGCCAAACGGCTTGACCATAAACTCGTTGCAGCCAACACTCGTTGCCATACGCCGGGCGAGGGCCGTGCTGACGCTGGACATCATCAGAATCGGGATATGACGCCCGCTGCGAGTGGCGCGAATCTTCTGCGTGAGCGTAATGCCATCCTCGCCATCATCCATAATCGAGTCAATGACAAGAGCGTCAAATTTTTCGGCCTCTACCTTGTGCAAAGCGTCAGCGGCATCTCTGGCCTCCACGACTTCAAGGGCGGCTTCGGTTAAACACAATGCTAAAAAACCACGTAATTCTTCGTTATCATCCACTATCAAAACACGCATCGAAGCTCTTTCCTTTGCCTAATGATTACTATGAATTTGAGTTTTATGAGTCGCCCGGAGCAAGTTCCGTAAGTCTATCATTTATTCGTAATCCGCTTCGTCCCCCGTTGCATCCCTTGATAATCCCTTATCGGTGGCACGACTGCTGTTTTGAGCGGCCCGCCCTCCCAGGCCGTTGGAAGAAGCTTGTCCCTGATCCCCAGGCGGCATAGAGAGCAGATCATCCGCCTCATCTTCCCGCGCCCATAAGGGTCGAGAGGACTGTCGGCTATTATGCCGCAAGTCGGCCCAATTACCCCGATTAGGGGAGTTGGAGAGAAGCGTCTCTGTATCGTTATCGTCCGCTGCGGTGGCCTCATCATCAACCGAAAAACTACCCGTTGGCTTCTCTATCTCCCCCGGCAAAGAAAAGCGAGAGGATGCAAGCGCAGAACTAGCATCGGTTAACTCATGCTGTGCATCCATAAACGCCGGAGTGGGGGGTGAGGTTGCCTCAACTTCCGGTTCAGTTGCAACTTCAGAGGGCGAGCTTGCTGTGGCATCCTGGCCTATCCCATTATCAACGACATCTTCGTTTAAAGACGATGCCAACTTCTGCTGCTTTCCACTTCCATACCACACCCACAAACTTGCGCCACCGCTAAATAAAGCTGTTATTGTCCACAGCAGGGGCGCCAGCGATTGCGGTGGCAACCACCCCAACTCAACGCTCCAGCACGCTACCGCAAGTGAGGCAAACAAGAGCGACAACAGGGTTAAAGTACGGAGCGCAAGAACTCTGAGGTGGGCCGTTAACTGCACAAGAGCTGCATCCGTGAGCGGCGCAGATGCAAGAATCGCTGTTGCTTGCGCCTTGGATGTCTCCGCTGCTGGCGTAGTTAATGGTGCTGAGGCTTCGGCTGACGGAGCGGACGCCGTAAATCCGACCGGGGTGTAATTGCCACGCAAGCGGGGGGTAGCTTCTTCCTGCTGGAGATAATCGGCAATGCGCAGGAAGGCTCTGGCCAGGTCGCGGCTCATCTCGGCCATGTCACTGCGCATCTCGATCTGGCGTACTAATGAAACGGCAAAAGGGGCAAAGATGTCAGGTTGGCGGGCCATCGCATCGGCCAGGCCCACGCCCATCGTCAAATCATGGTCAAGGGCACTATATAAAGATAAAAGGCGTGGATTTTCTGTTTGCGCTCGCAACACATGTGTGATGCGCAGAAAGTCCACGCCAGCATCCATCATAATGCCGATCTGCCGGAAGACATTAATTAGTTCGCGGCGCTCGACCATTTTCGTGGGGTTCCGGGGTCAGGGTTTCGGGTTTAGTTTGGAATATTAAATGCAATACCAAACCCTAACCCCCAGACCCTAAACCCTACATTACTTTGCACGTTCTAAATACTGCCCGGTGCGGGTGTCAACGCGAATGGTTTCGCCTTCATTGACAAAGAGTGGAACGGTTACGGTAGCGCCGGTTTCTAAAGTCGCAGGCTTGCTGCCACCCTGAGCCGTATCACCGCGCAAGCCGGGATCGGTTTGCGTCACCACAAACTCCATTGTGTGCGGCAAATCAATGTTAAGCAACTGGTTCTTCCAGGTGACAAGTTGCACGGGCGTGTTGTCTTTCAGGAAGTTGACCGCATCCCCAATTTGCTTGGCGGGTAACGTCATCTGCTCGTAATCACTCATATCCATAAAGACCAGGTCATCGCCATCGCGGTAGAGAAACTCAACGTTGCGCCGCTCGACGAGAGCGGAATCCATTTTGTCCCCGGCCCGCCACGTTTTTTCTACCGTATTGCCCGTCATTAAATTCTTGAGGCGCGAGCGCACAAAAGCGCCGCCCTTGCCTGGTTTAACGTGTTGAAACTCTACGATCTGATAAACGTTGCCTTCATATTGAATAGTCAGGCCCGTCTTAAAATCGGCGGTTGAAATCGCCACAGTAATTGCTCCTCAAATGCACTAAAATCTTATCTTGACATTAAAAATGATAGCGTAATGGTCGCTTTGCGTCAAAGCGTAGCCTGTTGAACAGGCTACATTTCGCCTGAGTTGGGACGCCCCGTTCAAGGCCAGTACGCACGTGCGTAAACATTGTGTAAGCATAAGGCATGGCACTGCATTTGCTTGCACGTTGGGGCGTCTTTTAAAGGGATTATGGGCACGAACCAGTATTTGACAGTGAGGAATATGTTAAGTCATGGTATCCGTGAGGCAGAGAAAATTTAGCAGCACATAAGGGGATAATATGCTTGGAATATTTCGCCGCAAGCCGCCGTCCCGCATGGAGTTAGTGAAAAGAGGCGTTACCGAACGGGCTGAATATGCGCGGGACACCCTCGGCGATGCCTGGAGCCATGTGCCTGTTGACAGGCTCGACGATGTTAAACACAGCATTGCCGATACCGCCGCCCAAGCCTGGGATGCAGTGACTCACACCGCCGAGAATGTGGCCCAGCGAGCGGCGGACTCCGATGTCTTGAAAACAGCGGCTGACCGGGCGAACGCTGCCAGAGAAGCTGCTGTTGCCGCCAGAGAAGCCGCTGTTGCTGCCAGAGAAACCGCCGCTAAAGTGGCTGCTGCCAAAGCTGCCGCCGCCAGAGACACCGCGCAGAGCTTCAGCAAAGATGCCGCGGCTGAAGCGGCCAAAAAAGCCTCTCTCCTCCGCGATACAGCAGCCGATGTCACAGGTAAGGCAAAAGATAGAGCCTTTAGCTTAAAAGACCAACTCACCAATAGAGCCAGGGAGCAGGCACAAGACCAGGCCGAAAATATAGCTAACACGACTGCTGACATTAAAAGTGCGGCTAAAGCCAAGGTTAAAAAAGCCAAGTCTCGCATCCCAGACCGCGACGAGCTGGTCGAAAGTGCCGTAGACAGAATTCCAGGGGGCGAAATTGAGACCCACGAGGGCCTGTCAAAATGGCTCTGGATTGGGCTTGGCGTACTCATTGGCATTGCTATTGGTATTTTGATTGCGCCCAAGGCAGGCCGACGTACCCGTGCTGTGGTCAAGGAAAAACTCAACCAGGCTGGACAAGAAGCCGCCAACTTAGGCACCACTGCTGCCAGCAAAACCGCCGACTTGGGCAGCCGTGCGGCTGGCGTGGTTCATACCGCGAAGAATGCGGCCAGCGGCGAAGAAGATGACGCGGACGATAACACCATCGCTGACCGCGTGCGCACGGCTTTGGGCGAAAACGAGGCCACCCGTAATTTAGAACGTATCAATGTGGACTGCGTTGATGGCGTCGTCACTCTGCGTGGGCCGATGCTGGAAGAAGCGGTGCAAAAAGCCGTTGAGGGCGTGGTTCAAGGCGTCAAAGGTGTCCGCACCGTGCGCAGCGAATTTCTCACCGACAACGCCCCCGAAGACTCTGCGACTTTTGTGGGATAAGAAGAGAATTTTAGCCACGGAAACACACAGAAGAACACAGAAATTAGGGTGTGGGTTTCAGGGTGTAGGGTTTAGTGGGACAATGTAGCCAATATTTACTGTTGTCACCTTGTCATCCCCTCACCTTGTCACCTCTCCCCTTTCCGTGTTCTTCTGTGTGTTTCCGTGGCTAATTTATCAAACCAATTCCTGAGCAATTGCGCGTGCGGCTTGGGCCGGGTCGGGGGCGGCGGTGATGGGGCGTCCGATGACCAGCCAGTTGGCACCGGTAGCTAAGGCTTCCTGGGGTGTCATCACGCGCTTCTGATCGCCCAGGGCAGCACCAGCAGGGCGCACGCCCGGAGTTACCATCAGAAAGTCTGGGCCACACTCCGCCCGAATACTCGCCACTTCTTGAGGCGAACAGACCACGCCATCTAAACCCGCCTGTTGTGCCATCTGCGCTAAACGGCGTGCTGCCACCGCTGGTTCCTCCGCCAGACCAATCTCTTGTAATTGGGCCGCATCGTGCGAAGTCAAAATAGTGACACCGATTATTTTCGTGGCGGCATTGACCTCGCGGGCAGCCATTGCGCCTGCACGCATCATTTCAACTCCACCCAGGCAATGCACATTAAAGATCATCACACCTAAACGCGCCACCGAGCGGGCCGCCCCCGCTACCGTATTGGGAATATCGTGAAACTTTAAATCGAGAAAGACTTTCTCCGCGCCGATTTCCTCCACAATCTGTGGCCCAGCCGCACAGAAGAGTTCCAGGCCAATCTTAAAGCCGCCCACATGAGGATGTAGTTGCTGCGCCAGTTGCACCGCGGCAGTGGCGGCAGGCACATCAAGTGCGACAAAAATGGGGTTCTTGTTAAGCTTAGGAAGAGTTGTCATCGTTCCTATTTTAGCAAATGACAGTGCTGCGACAGCATTGCCAGGAGGATGTTAATATGTCAGTGGCAAGTCTGTTACAGTACACCTAATTTTATGCAGAGGAATAATAGATGTTAGGCACTAAATGGCTCCCCATGATTTTGCTGCTCTTGTTCACAGGTGGCAAGGTCATGATAACGCCCGCTCGCGCCGCCACTTTTACGGTTACGACGACGGCAGACGACAATGATCCCGGTAATGCGGATGGCACAACATCGTTGCGTGAGGCCATTCTTCAGGCCAATGCCGATCCTAACCCGGCGGTAGATACCATCAACTTTGCTATTCCCGGCAGTGGCCGCCAAACGATTAATCTGACTGCTGAACTCCCAGAGATTACGCACTCCGTCTTTATCAATGGCTATAGCCAGGCCGGTGCCAGCCAGAACACGCTGGCGACGGGCGATAACGCAGTGCTGATGGTGGAGCTAAATGGTAGCAATGTCGGGACTAATACCGTCTCTGATCCGGGAGGGTTGGTCGTCAATGCTCCCAATTGCACCATCAAGGGACTAGTTATCAACCGTTTCCCTGATAGCGGCATTGTGCTGAGAACGAGCGGCAACCTCATCGCGGGTAACTTTATCGGCACCGACGGGACAGGCACAGTGGTGGATACGGATAACGATATCACCAATGGCAATAGCTTTGGTAACGCCTGGGGTGTGGAGATACTGGCGGCTAATAACGTCGTTGGCGGCACGACCCCGGCAGTGCGCAATATTATCTCCGGTAATAACTATGGCGGCCTCACGATTTATGCGGATGTGGCAGGCGGTGTGGTGACTGGTAACCTCGTGCAGGGCAACTATATTGGCACTGATGTGACGGGCACCCTCGACCGCGGCAATGCAGGTGAGGGCGTTAATATTGATGGCGATGGCGCTAATGTTTCTGGAAATGTAATTGGTGGCACCACTGTAGCGGCCAGGAACGTTATTGCGGGCAATCAATATAATGGCGTCCGCATTATTTTTGATGGCGCGACTAATAACAGCGTGCAGGGCAACATCATTGGCGCGGATGTGAGTGGCACGAATGCATTGGGAAACTCCTCTGATGGTGTCTTCATTTCGAGCGCCGGGAATAACCTGGTGGGTGGCACCGTTAGTGGGGCCGGTAATATTATTGCTTTTAACGGCGTGGATGGGGTTTCCGTCGTTGCTCCACAGAATAATGATGGCACTCTCGTTTCCCTCCCCGGCAACACGATTAGCAGCAATAGCATCTTTGCTAACGGCTCTGGCACTCTTTCACTGGGCATTGACCTTGATGACGATGGCGTCACGCCTAATGATGTGGGTGATGCCGATATTGGAGCCAATGACCATCAGAATTTCCCCGTCCTAACTTCCGCGACGACTAACGGATTCATAACGGGCACGCTCAACAGCACGCCGAATAATACTTTTCGCATTGAGTTCTTCGCCAACACTGCGGCGGATGCAGCGGGCTACGGTGAAGGCGAAGTCTTTCTGGGCGCGCAAAATGTCGCAACGGATGGTGCTGGGAATGCAAGTTTTAGCACTACTGTCACGCTACCAACGGGCAAGCCCTATATCTCTGCCACTGCCACGAAACTCGCCACAGGTGACACGTCCGAATTCTCGGCCTGTGTGCAACTAGTTGCGCCCACTAACAAGCCGCCCGTCAACAGCGTGCCCGGTGCGCAGAGTGTGAGTCAAGACACCGCCCTCGTTTTCAGCAATAGCAGCAATAATTTGATTTCCATCAGTGACCCCGACGCTGGACAAAACGCCGTGCGGGTAACCCTCAGCGCGACCAATGGCACCCTCACTTTGAGTGGCACGACAGGCTTAACCATCATCAGCGGCAGCAACGGTAGCTCAACCCTGACTTTTACGGGAACGATTTCCAACATTAACACAGCTTTGAATGGGCTATCTTTCGTCCCGGCTGCTGGGTTTAAGGGCGCAGCATCTTTAAGCATCACAACCAACGATTTAGGCAATAGTGGCACGGGTGGCCCGCAGGTAGCTACTGCTACGGTGCCAATCACCGTTAATGCGCTTACCCGCACCTTCTCTGTCAGTAATGTAACAGTGCCCGAAGGCGATAGCGGCACCACCAATGCACTCTTTACCATCACCCTGTCCGCCGCCAGCACGCAACCACTGACGGTGCAGTTTGCCACCTCCGATGGCACCGCTAAGGCGGGTAGCGATTATCAGAGCACGAATGTAACCGTCGGCTTTAGCCCCGGCACCACTACGCGCACTATAGCGGTGCCGATCATTGGTGATACCCTCAACGAAGGCAACGAAACTTTTACAGTTCTGCTCTCCAACCCAAGCGGCGGTGCCGTTATTAGCAATGGGTCAGGCACGGGACTGATTGTGGATGATGATCCATTACCTACGCTTTCAATTAATGATGTGCAGGTTGCGGAAGGGAATAGTGGCATCACGAACGCTACCTTTACAGTGAGCTTATCGGTAGCCAGTGGTCGCACCGTGACCGTGAATTACGCCACGGCGGACGGCACGGCCTTGAGTGGCAGCGACTACACCGCAACTGCGGGCACGCTCACCATAGCCGCAGGACAGAAAAGTGCCACTATCACCGTGCCAATTTTGGGTGATACGGCTGTTGAAGCAGATGAAACCTTTACTGTGAATCTAACCAATGTCAGCAATGCCACCATCGCTCGCAATGCGGGCGTAGGCACCATCCTCAATGATGATACGACGGGGCCACCTCCTACGCCCATTCCGACACCCGTGCCCACGCCGGTTCCGACTCCGACGCCCACGCCCATGCTGGCAGTCACTTTAACAACTCCTGCCAATGGCGCATTTATCAACGGCTTAACAACGGTAGTGGGCACCGTTGGGGGCGGGACTAATTTAAGTGTGAATGTCAGCGTGAAACGCTTGAGTGATGCCCGCTACTGGTCGGGGCATAGTTGGAGTCAAGTTGTATTGAGCGTGCCTGCTGTGGTCACTAATGGGAGTTGGGTCTTGCCCGTTACTCTCTTGCCACGTGGCGCATTTCTGCGTGACGATAGATACACGCTAACTGTTACGGCTACGGATAATGTCGGACATAGTGCCCAGGTTAGCAGCACCTTCTGGTTAGATCGCCTGGCACCCACACTTTCTATCTTAACACCCGTTAATAATGCCACCCTGTCTACTCTGCCATATATCGCGGGTCGTGCCCTGGATGTTCTTAAAGGGAGTGGGGTCAACCGGGTAATATTGCAGTTGTTGCGCGTCAAAGATGGACATTACTGGACAGGCACCACCTGGAGCAGCAAGTCCACGGCCTTAACCACTGTTTTAAGCGGTGCTGTCTGGTCGCAGCGCACTAGCTTGCCCACTGGGGCGAATCTGGCAGCGGGGTCATATCGTTTAATCGTGGTGGCTTACGACCGGGCCAATAATCGTGCCAGTGCTACGACTTCCTTTACTATAAAGGGTTCTCTCACTTCGCCAGTCGTCTTATCCTCGGCCAATGCGCAGGTCGTAACGGGCTTGGTGCAGTTGCAATTTACCGGGGCACTGGATGTTGAACTGGCGGGTGATGCCACGCATTACCTGGTTAAAGTCAACGGTGTGGCGGCTGCCATCCAAAGCGCAGGTTACAATGCGGATGCCCATCAGGTGACACTCGATTTAGCCGCAGGTACGGTACACACGGGAGATCAAGTAACCGTGCAGTGGACGAATTTAAAGGATGTTCAAGGTCGGCCCGTCGAAAGTCAGAGCGCAACCGTGACAGTGGGTTAAAAGCGGCAAGTTTGATTTTGGAATAGACTTTGCACTAAGGGTTAGGCCCTGACAAGTTTTTAACGGCAAGGGCTATCCTGCAAGCTCAGCGTCAGGCCGTAAGATTAGCGGGTGGGAACTTTTTCTGTGGCCTCAAGTTCCAATAAAGCAGTGAGTGAAAAAGCAGCAAGCCTGGCTTGGTGTCTGGTACTGGCAACCTTTGTGTAGCGCAATCATTGAGTAACCCTGCATTGCAGCCTTGCCACATCCTGTAGCGAGCCGTTTTAATTCCAAAGTTCTCACCTTAGTCTGTTATAATCACACCAATTCACGTTCACGAACAAGTTTTTCTTGAAAAGGAAGGTCTATGTCAAAGTTTAAAGCGATTTTTGTCCTGCTCCTGGCTGCGATGCTGTTCACCGGGGTTTGCGCTACCGCTCCACCGGCGCACGCTATCGGTTATACCGTTGATGATCCAGGCGATGCTCCCGATGCTGATCATGCCAATGGTTCGTGCGACGTGGGGAACGGTCATTGCTCCTTGCGTGCGGCCCTTGAGCAAATCGCCGCCAGCGGGGACGCCACCAACAGTATCTCCTTCAATCTCGCGGGGTCAGGCGTGCATACCATTGCCATAGGCGGCCCCTTGCCCGTCGTGTCGCGTACGACAAGCATTGATGGCACTACCCAGCCGGGCTATGCGGGCACCCCATTGATTGAACTCAACGGCGCAGGTGCCGGGGCGAACAGTCACGGGCTGATCTTTATTGCCGGTGGCAACGTCATTAAAGGGTTGGCCATCAATCGCTTTGGCCAGTCGGGGATTCAGTTATCTACTGTGGGCAATAACACGGTTCAATCGTGTATGCTGGGCACCAACCCGGCAGGTGCCACGGCGTTGGGCAATGGCATTGGCCTTTTTATTTTTAACTCCAACAACAACACCATTGGTGGTCCGGGTGCCGCGCGCAATATTATTTCGGGCAACACTAGCAATGGTATCTTCCTCTTGAACGATGGCTCGGTGCCTAATAGCACCTCGGCCAGCAACACCATCACCAATAACTATGTGGGGGTGAATGCGGCAGGCACGGCGGCGCTGGCTAATGGGGCGAATGGTATTCAACTTCAGAGCGCCAGTAGCAATACCATCAGCCAATGCGTCATTTCTGGCAACACTGGCGATGGCATTATTTTGCTCAGTGGCAGTAATAGTACCACCATTAACAACAATACGATTGGCCTGGATGCCAGTGGAGCCAACGCTCTGGGCAATGGTCAGAACGGCGTGGAAATCAGCGGCTCTTCCCAAACCCTGGTGGGTGGCGCAACGGCGGCCCGGAACATTATCTCGGCTAATGGTAACAATGGCATTTCGGTGCTGACTCCAGCCAATAGCCCGGCTGCCGCATCGAATGTTATTGGTGGCAACATCATTGGCACCAACGCGGCAGGTACCGCCGCACGGGGCAATGGTAACATCGGCGTCTTTATTCTTAATTCGGCTTCCAACCGCATTGGCGATGTCTTGGACAACACTGTGACGCCTGCCACTAATGCTAACATCATCTCGGCGAATTTAAAGCAGGGCATTTTTATTCTTGGTGCCACGTCTTCCAATAACATTGTGGGTAGTAATACCGTGGGCACTGCGGGCGCGGCAGGTCTGGGCAATGGCAGCGATGGCGTCCATATTGAAAATGCGCCCAACACTACCGTGCGCTCGGCGCTTATCTCTGGTAACGCGGCCAATGGCATTCTTATTTTGGGCAGCAGTGCCAGTGGAGCATTGATCGAGAATAACACTATCGGCACCAATGCGGCGGGCACCGCGGCGCTGGGCAATGGCAATGATGGTATTCAAGTCAATGGTGCGCCCACGGCTCAAATCGGCGGCACCAACTTTTCAGGTGCGTCCCCAGCCAGTTTAGGCAACACGATTGGCGGCAATGCCAAGAATGGTATCTTTATCTTCGGCGCGGGCGCTAATGGCACGCGCATCGAGCGCAACACGATTGGCACCAACACGGCAGGCACGGCAACGGTTGGCAACAGCAACAATGGCATCTTGATTGTGCAATCGTCCAACAATAGCATTGGCGGCACGGCTTCTACCGTCAACAACACGCTCGTTTCACCAGCTAATATCGTTGCCAACAATGCCCAGGAAGGCGTTTTCGTGGTGGATGGCGTTAGCAACTCCATTTTAGGCAACTCCATCTTCGCCAATGGCGGGCTGGGCATTAACTTAGGCGGTGGCCCGCCCCTGCCTAACGATGCGGGCGATGTTGATACAGGCCCCAATAACCTGCAAAACTACCCGGTCTTTGATTCGGCTATTACCACCGTTGCTAACAACACCACAACGGTGAAAGGGACGCTGAATAGCACCCCCAATACCCCTTTCCGCATCGAGTTCTACAGCAACACGGCAGCGGATGCTTCTGGCTTTGGCGAAGGGCAGAGCTTATTAGGTTCGCAAACGGTAGCCACCGATGGCAGCGGTAACGCGACGATCACGGCGACTTTTGCGACTTCGGTTCTGCCACCTGGACGTTTCCTGTCGGCGACTGCTACCGACCCGAACAACAACACTTCGGAGTTCTCTGCCGACATCAAGGCGATTGTGGATACCACTGCGCCCGCTGTGGCAGTCACCGACCCGGCCAACAACTCACAGATTACAACCTTAACTCAAATTGGCGGCACCGCTAATGATAATGCGGGCGGCAGTGGTTTGGCTCCTAATGCCGTCACGGTTTCGATTCAGCGCACGGTGGACAACCATTTCTGGACAGGTGCCGATTGGAGCAGCACGACACGGGTGCTCTTGCCGGTGTCCTTCGATCCGCCTAGTGGTAACTGGCAGAAGACAACGGGCCTGCCCACACCCACTGTCCAGGATGGCTCTTACATTATTCAAGCCCATGCCATAGACCGGGCGGGTAATGCGGCGGATAGCACACCCGTGACCGCCACACCACTGCCACCAGCTCCTGCGGTGACGGGCTTTAGCCCCACTAGCGGGCCGATTGGCACCACCGTGATTATCACGGGCAATAACTTAGGCAGCACCACTGGCGTTTCCTTCAATGGCACTCTCGCTTCCTTTACGGTGGACTCGCCATCACAAATAACTACAACTGTGCCGTTAAATGCCACAACCGGGCCGATTTCGGTGATTACACGAGGCGGCACGGTGGCGACCACTACCTTCACGGTAACACCATCGCCCAGCCCGACACCGGGGCCAACGGCGACGCCGGTGCCAGGAGCCACGCCCACCCCGGTGCCAGGGGCAACGCCAACCCCAACTGGCCCTACCCCAATACCAACAGCGACACCGGGGCCAACGCCCACGCCGACCCCACCGCCCATTCCGGCGCTGGCCTTAACCCTGAGCGTGAGTTCGATTAATGAAAATGCCGGTGACAACGCCGCTATTGCTACGGTAACGCGTAATACGGCTACCAACACAGCTTTAACAGTGACGCTGAAGAATAGCGATCCTAATCAGGTATCGGTGCCAAACACCGTTATCATTCCGGCGGGCGCAACTTCAACCAGCTTCACCATTGGAGCCGTCAGCAATGGCATCGCGGACGCTAATCATAACGTCACGTTGATCGCCAGCGCCCCTGGCTTGATTTCAAGCACAGTGACCCTGCTCGTGCGCAATACGGATGTCCCGACACTGTCGTTGACCATCTTCCCGGATCGCTTTGATGAAGGTGCTGGCCCGAACGCTGCGGTGGGCATTGTGAGCCGCAATACGCCGACTGGCACCCCGCTCGTGGTGACACTGAACAGCAGCAACCCTCGTAAGGCACGGGTGCCTCAAACTGTCACGATTCCAGCCAATGCAAAATCGGTCAGCTTCCCCATTGCTGCGGTGGATAACAACGTGGCAGATGGCCCACAGCGCGTGACTATTACCGCCGGAGTGCGTGGGTTCACTCCTGCCAGCGCCGATATAACTGTGCTGGACAACGAGCCAGGCAGTTCACTCAGTATTAGCGGGCGTTGCACAGTCGTCACCCCGACGAACTTAGACCCGAACCTACGCATCGGCGTCGCTGGCGTCACGGTGAGCCTGTTCCAATCGGGAGTGCTGCGCGATGTGGTCTTCACCAATGCCAGTGGTGCTTACAACTTCACCGGTCTGCCCGCAGGCACCTACACAGTTATCCCCAGCAAGCTGTTTTATCTGTTCACGCCGCTCTCGCGGACGGTAACGCTCAATAAGACGAACGCGGTTAATGCGGACTTTACGGGTGTCCCGCGTGGTCAAATCAGTGGGCGCGTGACCAAGCGTCAGCCCAACGGCACTTTCGGCGGTGTTATCGGCGTGGTGATTGTAGCGCGCAATACGCAGAAGCAGACTACAGTGGCCGTGCGCACCGATACCAATGGCCGCTTCCTGTTCGACCGCTTGCCATTGGGGACCTACATTCTGCAACCGATTTTACCGCACATCTATTTCGCGCCGCGCAATCGGGCTACTACCCTCACCCCCATGAACTTGCAAGTGGCTAATGCCAACTTCCTGGTAGCGGGCACTGATACCATTGCGCCCACTATCACGATTGCTCCTCTCCAGGGCACGGCAGGGCCAACGCAAGTGACCGGCACGGCGCAAGATCGCGGCGGCGCGGGCGTCGCTTCCATTACCTTGCTGATTGCACGTTTCACCAGTGCTGGTGCGACGACGCCAACAGCTTTCTACAACTTTAATACTCAGGCTTTCGTGCCCACCTACAGCCCCAACGCAGCGGAAAGCCTGGTGCTGGGCACCAACACCTGGAGTTCACGCACCCTACCCACCCTCGCGCCTGGCTTCTATGGCCTGCGCGCTACGGCCACTGATTTTGCCGGTAACGTTGGCCGCTCCAACTTCGTGCGCTTCAACATTCTGGCTCCCACCCACGGTGCTACCATTGGCAGTGCTACTGGTGACCAAACTTCTCCGGTGGCACTCTCCACCGGTGCGGCCCAGGCTGCAACCAATAGCGTGCAACTCAAGTTTCTCGCTGCCTTAGATGCAGACTCGGCGAGTGATGCAGCCCACTACACCGTTAGCGTCAACGGGCAAGCCGTAACGGTCGAAAGCGCAAGTTATAATGCCGGGGCGCACAGCGTTGTGCTGGGCTTAGCCATAGGCTCTTTACAGAATGGAGATCATGTCGTTGTCGCATGGGATGGTCTTCAAGATGCGAAGGGGCAGAGTGGAGATGGCCAGACGGGTCTGCTGACAGCGAAGTAAAACTCCGATGCAGTAAGTTTTTCCCTCAGCCTCAACTAACTGAACAACAACGGCTTCCACTATTGCGGGAGCCGTTGTTGTTTTAAATCCTCATACTCCCAAACTTTAATCTCTGTGTTCTCTGCGTCTCTGTGGTTTATTTCTACCTGCAATCGGTGGTGGGGTGGTGGGAGCGCTTCTCGTATTCTCATAATTTGGAAGGAGTGCTGGCCACACAAATTTTCACAGTAACCAAGACTCGCGCAACCTCATAACCTGCAAAGTATCTAATGGCTTTGACATTACCCCTGATGCCGGGTTATGACGCTCATTAATATTATGTAAGAACCTTTAAGCACGCTCTGACCGGGCGCATTTATAATTCGGTATTAACTCTATCTGGTCGCCACAAAAGTCAAGCCGCATCCGAAACAAGCAAGAGAAGGAGAAGTCCCCATGAATCCCACTTTTTATCGCCTGCGCGGGCAGGTTAGACGCTTATCATTCCTCACGCTGCTGTGCGCCTTAATCGGCATCGTCAGCTTAGCTTTGCCCGCCCAAGCCGATACTCCCGATGAGCAGTATCAGTTTGCGGCGGGTTTGTATCAACAAAAGCTGTGGCAGTTGTCCGCCGAGAAGCTGCGCGACTTTGTGAACGCCAATCCTAATCACAAGAACGCCAAGCAAGCGGCTTATATGTTAGGCAGCGCACTTTATCGGGCGCAGGATGCTAAAGGCAACATTGACTATGCAGCGGCGGCAGCGGCCTATGAGCGGGCCATTGCCAAGTATCCCGATCCCAAGTTCTCGCCCACTGGCTATTTTGAAATGGGTGATGCTTACTTCAATCTCCAGAAGTATGATAAGTCCATCGCGGCGCAAAGAGAGTTCTTAAAAAGTAATCCCGCGCCCGCCGAAGCCGCGCAAGCCCAATACTGGATTGGGGAAAGCTACTACGCCCTTAAAAACTCTGCTGAGGCTAAAGCCGCTTATCAAAAAGTAGTTGACCAATATCCAAACAGCGAAGTAGCTCCCTATGCCCAGTATTCGTTAGGCTTAATTGCTGCTGATGCGAATCAGCCAGAGGTGGCGGTAGCCGCGTTTCGTGCTGTGGTCAATAAGTATGGCACTTCGGAAGTGGCGTCTGAATCACGTTTGCGCCTGGCTGATGCCCTGCTTTCTACGAAGAAATACGCGGAAGCCAGCAAAGCCTATCAGGATGTCTTGGGCGACCCGAAAGCGGCGCAGTGGAAGAGCGATGCGCAACTGGGCATGGCCGATGCCCAGTTTGGCGCCAAGGACTTTGTTAGTGCCGCGCAAACCTATAACCAGGTTTTGACTTCGCTCAAAGCAGATGACGCACGACGCACCGCCATCCGCCAGCGTCTGGCCGATAGCTACTACAATGCCAAAGATTATGAGCAAGCTTTAGCCGGTTACAAGCCTCTCACCCAGAGCACCGATGCCAAGACCGCAGGCTATGCCCTCTATTTTAGCGGCAATGCCTTGCGTGAATTAAAGCGTTACCCGGAAGCCGCCGTCAACTATCGTAAGCTTGTAGATAACTACCCTCAACATTCGTTAGCGGCTAAAGCGGCCCTGCGCCTGGGTGATAGCTATGCTGATGCCAAAGACCCCAAGCAAGCGGCCTTGGCCTACAAGTTGGTGCTGACTAAATATCAGGGCACGGAAGCGGCCAAAGAAGCGCAGCAGGCATTGACTGATTTGGCAGGGGAAGTGGTTAGCAATGCGGGCAATGGTGGCGCGAGTACTGCCGAAGAAATCTTGCACTTACTCCCGCCTGGCCCGGCCAGCAGCAATGCTCAATTAGCTCTGGCGCAAGCCGCTTTTGATAAGTCCGACTGGAACAAAGCAGTGCAGTTGGCACAAACGGCGTTGGACGGCAACCCGGATAAGGGTGTGGCCGAAAATGCACTCTATCTCATTGGTTCGGCGAAGCTAAACAATAAAGATGCTGCCGGTGCCAGCACAGCCTTTCGCAGCCTGTTAGCCAAGAATGTGCAGGGCGATTTAGCAGGTCAGGCAGGCTTGGGTTTGACCTGGGCCTTGCTTGATGCCAACAAGCCCGCAGATGCCGAAGCCTCTGCGCGCAAGGCGTTGGCGGGTGGCGCAAAGGGCGAAATCAAGGAGCGGTTGCAGCTTTCACTGGGCGAAGCGTTATTGAGTCAGAAGAAGACGAAAGAAGCCGCTCCCGTCTTCGTAGCCCTCCAAACTTCTACTGTTAAGGACATTGCGACCCAGGCGGCCTATGGTAGTTCCCTCGCCCTGGAAGCCGATAAGCAATGGGCAGCCGCCGCCAGGAGTTGGGGCAAATATGCGGAGTCGGCACCGGATGCTCCATCACGCGCTAGAGCCTACCTACATCAGGGCTTAGCCCTCGTGCAGGCCAAGAGTGGCGTGGCGGCAAAAGCGGCTTTTGACCAGGCAGTAGCGGCTGATCCCAAAGGCGAAGTCGGAGCCAGGGCACTTTATGAAAGCGCCTGGGCCGCGCACGATGCCAAGCAAACCGCTGATGAAGCGGCGCGTTGGCAGCGATTGGCGACGGATTTTCCCCAGAGCAAATATGCGGCAGAAGCGGCATTCCAGCAGGGCGAATCGCTCTTTGATTCCAAATCGTGGAACGATGCCGCCGCCGCCTATCGCACTGTAACCGATAAATTCCCGCAAAGCGAGGCCGCACCCCTGGCGTGGTATAAGTTGGGTTCATCGCTGTACAACATGAAGAATTGGGATGAAGCGGCCACCGCCTTTGATAAAGCCGCTACTTTTCCAAAAAGCGATGTGGCGTTGGAATCTTCCTTCTGGGCCGGGGAAAGCTTGCGGCAGGGTGGTAAGGTGGAGCAGGCCCGCACCCGCTATCAGAAATTCATTAATGGGGCGGCCACGGCTTCCAAAGAGGTTAAAGCCTATTTGCCCACCGCTCGGTTAGGTTTGGGACAAGCCCTGGCAGCCAGCAACGATTTAAATGGCGCTGTGGCTACCTATGAAGCAGGTCTGGCGGATGCGCAAGGCGCGGATGCGGCTGAACTCAATTACCGCTTAGGTGAAGTTCTCGCCCAACAGGGCAAGTATAAAGAGGCTTATACCCATTATTTGAAAGTGGTCATCAGCTATCGCAACAGCCAGTGGGCACCCCGTTCGCAATGGGCGGCAGGCCAGGCGCTCGAAAAAACAGGTGACAAGCAGGCGGCGATTGATATGTATCGCCAACTGGCGCAACGCCAGCCAACCAGCGATTTAACAAGTCAAGCGCAAGATAGATTAAAGGCGTTGGGCGCGGGGTAAGAGATTTAAGGCCTCTCCCCGCCCTCACACTCCCAGATTGATAAACGGCGAGGGGAACAAAGGACTACTCTAGCGTCAAACTTAAACTACAAAGTAGTCCTTTGACACCCCTTCCCGGTTCGGGAAGGGGACGGGGGTTAGGTCATTTTAAGATCATCCTGTCGGGTTTAGGTTTTCGGCGGACATAGACATTAAGGAGCGTAACAATGGGATTTTTAGCACACATGGGCGGTTTGCCCGGCATTGGCATTTTGTTGGCCAAGGCGGTCTTAGTAGTGTTCTCCATCGCCTCGGTCGGCGTGATGATTGAGCGGGCCTTTGCTTTACGACGGGCACGCTTGGTCGAGCAACGGGATTACAACGCCTTGAAGCAGGCTTTGATGATGCGGCAGATGGACACCGTGCGAGCGTGCGTTGCGGCCAGTCCTGCGCCCTGCGCGGCGGCCTTGTCGGCGGGGCTAAGCCATCAGGGTGCGCCCGAAGAAGTGGTGCGCGAGGCCATTGCCCAGGAAGTTGATATGCAGAATGCGGCGCTCCATAGTTACTTACCGGTGCTGGCGACTATCGCCTCTACTGCGCCTTATGTCGGCTTGTTTGGTACGGTGTTAGGTATCCTTTCGGCCTTTGATAAAATCGCCAGAACGGGCCAGACCGGAGCCAGCGCCGTGGCCCAACCTATTTCAGAAGCTCTCATTACCACAGCTTTAGGCTTGGGTGTGGCTATTCCGGCAGTAATGGCCTACAACTACTTCAGTGGCCGGGTCAGCGATTTAGGCTTGCGTGTGGAAACCCATGCCCTCGACTTAGGAGCGCGTTTGCCCGATCTGCGCACGGTCGGCGGGGGTGATGGTCATGAAGGTTAGTGGAGGCGGACACAGCGGACGTGGCCATCGCTCGCACGCGGTGCCGATGGCTGAAATTAATATTATTCCCCTGGTGGATGTGGTGTTGGTGCTGCTGATTATCTTTATGGCGACCACGGCCTTTGTCAAAGAGTCGGGCTTGAACATGAAACTGCCAGCCGCGAAAACCACCGAAGTCACGCCCCAGGAAAACAAAGACATCAATATTGCGCTCACTCGCAATAACAAGATTTATTTAGACGGCAAGCCCACCAACGAGAAAGCTGTTTTGGGTATTATGATGACCCGCGCTAAGAAGATGCCGGATACTCGCGTGATTATCAAAGGCGATGAAAAAATCGAGTATAAGCGCGTGGTGCAAATCATGGACATGGCCAAGCAAGCGGGCTTGCCCAAGGTGGCGTTGGGCACTCAACTGCCAGACGGCAAAGACCAATAAAAGGCTGAGTTGGAGGGAAGGGCAATGCTTTGGCGTTGCCTGGTAGGAGGACGCTTTCATGCCGTTGCAAACTGATAATCGTAGACCGAGACATCAAAACCCCGTTGGCCCCCCAGCCCAGCCACCCACTGGAGGTTTTACGCCCGCGACAGGTGATTCTCCCTATCACCGTAAACCGCGTAAAGAACCTCTTATTCCGGTATTGCTGGTTTCACTGGCCATTCACGCTTGCTTGTATTGTTTGGCCCTTTTAGTGCCTGCCCCTGTCATCCCCAAGCCGGAGCGCCTGCTTGAAGTTGATCTGCGGCATTACAAAATATCTAAACCAGAAAAGAAAAAGAAAGAGAAGCCACAGGTTATAGCCAAGGTGCAGGTCAAGCCAGTGGTGAAGCCTGCACCTCGGCAAAAGTTGCCGCGCTTGGCGGCGCGTCCTCAACCGGTGCCGACGCTGCCCCCAGTTAAGAAAGTGGAACAGCCCAAGCCGACGAAGCCGCCGGAAATTAAAAAGGAAGAGCCAAAGCCTAAACCAACGGTGGAAAAGGTAAAAGCAACTTTGCCACCGCCCCAACCAACTCTCGAAAAGCCCAAGCCGACACCGCCTCCCCTGAAGACGGATAAAATTGCCAAGGCTCCGCAACATCAAAGTCCGCAAGAACCAGAAAACGGGCACAAATCGCCAGGTGAAGCCACGCCAGGCAAGGGTAATCATTCGACCCGTGTCAGGGTCGCGGAGGCTCCAGAAAAGTTTAGCGGCCAGCAGCTTAAACCACTGCCAGGGAGTGGTGCTCCTAAAGCTCCGGGGCGACCTAAATTCGACGAAGAAGCGGGCGCTGCTGGCGATTTGCATACCGGGCGGGCCTTAGATAAGCCCCGGCCCAACACCCATCCTAATCGCTCACATGGAATGTTTGATAGTGATACCAACGCCAACGATAACGGCGGGCAAGGTAAGAATCCACAGACTCCCCTACCACGCGGCGTGCATTCTGGCCGTCTGGATGCAGGCAATAAGGAACTAGAGCCAGGACATTTCGATAATCATGCCTTTGGTGGTCATCCCGGCGGTGGCTCCCCCGGCTTAGGACAACGCAACAAGGGCGGTTCGGAGCGCGGCCACAATGATGAGTTAGCCGGGACAGATGGAGCAGGGGGCGCACGGCTGGCTAAAGCCATGCCCAGTCGCGGTGGTGGCGGTGGCCCCAACTCGCACATTTTGGCTTATGTTGATCCGACGAATCGAGACACTGATACGATTAACACCAGTTCTGCTGGTCGTGGCCCCGGCTCAGGTGGCGGTCATGGCGGCGGACGGGGTGGTGGCGAAGGCAGCGATAGTGGCGCGGGAGCGGGTTTTGCGGCTCATGGTATGCCCCGCGTTGCTCTCAATACTCGTTCTGGCAACGGTTTAGGTGGCGGCTCTGGTTCTGGCGTTGGTGGCCCCCGCGGTCATGGACGTGGCGGAGAAACGGCTGGTGACGGCGGCGAAGGTGGTGGCGCTGGCGGAGGCCGGGGCGGTGGTTACGGCAATGGCAACGGCTCTGGCGGCGGTGGACGACATCGCCCGCGCTTTGCCGGTTCACCTGGTGGCGATCCTTATGGGCCGTTGGTGGGTGGTAATCCCAATGGCGGTGGTGGCACTGGCGGTGGGCCGGGTGGCCCCGGACGTGGCGTTCTCCTCGCGCGGCGCGGCGGTGGTGGCCCCGGTGATGGTGCGGGTGATGGAGCGGGTGCTGGCCCCGGCGGTAGTGGTGATGGTGAAGGCTTTGGTCATGGTCGTGGTGGCCTGGGCCGTGGGCCAGGTGCAGGTGGTGGACGGGGTTCTGGCGATGGCCCTGGACACGGCAACGGTGGCGGCAACGGCAGTGGCGGTTTAGGTCATGGTCATGGTGGACGTGGCGGCATTTCCGATACGGCTGGTAACGGCGATGGAGATGGCGCGGGTGAAGGTTACGGACATGGCCGCAGTCATGGGCAGGGTAAGATACGCCTGGCCCGCCGTCACGACGATGGCTCAATCCTGGGCCGTGGCCTGATGCGCAACACTGGTCAGGGCGGCATTGACGCCTACTATTATGAGGATGCCGATCTTTCCGACCGCCATATCGAAACCAAGGTCTACGAAATGGAGCAGAATCATAACTGGAAAGATATTCCCATTGATTGGAAGACCTTTAGCAAGGAGAAGTATCATCGCGTAGACCAGACCATTGACTTTAACTGGCAAGGCGACTCTCCGGCTCCTGGAGTGCGCGGTTCTTTCTTTAGCGTTAAATGGATCGGCCAAATCTTTGTGCCCAAGGATGATGACTACCGCTTTCGCTTTGAAGACTTAGATGATGGCGGGCGGCTGATTCTCGATGGGGAGAAGGTTATCGAAGTCTGGAAGGTGCAGAAGAGTTCACCCAGCACGTTGAAGTCTTATCATCTTACGCGTGGCCCGCACAAAATCGAGATAGACTATGTCCAAGGCCCGCCCACAGAAGCCTCCATTACGTTAAAATGGATGTCCTCTTCATTCCCCTGGGAAGTTGTCGGCACCTATCGTCCAGGCAATTAGCTTGGGGTCTCTGCCTTAATACAGACAGCACAGCCCGCCAAATCCTGGCGGGCTGTGCTGTCTGTATTAACAGGTTTGACACAGGTTTATTTTGTTGGCAGTCCGGTAAGTTTCTGATAAGATTGGATTATTACTTCTTTGTTTATCCTCCTTGTCAGGGGCTTTTAGGCTAAATTACAGGGTGAATTTTGATAAAACTCAGGAAATTCCCTACTTAAATCCCCGTTAGTTGCAGATACACTTGTCAAAGAGTAATTTTACAGCTATCATATTCACACCAGCTTACAACAGCACAGCAACATACCATATAAGATAAATCTGTAGCACAATGGAACAATAAGCTGCTATAACAGGTCACATTGTTGGACTATTCTACAAATTTTAGAAATTGAGTCCTCATTTCGATGTATTCAGGAGAGACTTCTTTGCCTTTGATCAAAGAGGCAAAATATCATGTAGAATTGTCACAGATTTTATTACAGACATTTAATACCACAAGCTTAACATCTATTTTAAACGCTATGTTGTTACTTTCTTATCTGAGGAATTGCCGTCGGCTAGGCTTTGCTCAGGTCTGAATGGACACGCATAATACACGATTTCCGTGTGCCTTGGAGTCCTTATATATGAAGAATATAGTAAGTTTGATAGATAAATATTTGACGAACAGTAATAACAGGTCAGCCGTAAACAGGAGCGTAGATATGCAGAAGCAGAAAGTAAGGAGCCTTACTCAATTTTATTTGTTAGGGGCATCATTGTGTGCCCTATGGGGTGCCCATCCGTCTGCGGCCACGGCGCAGCAAGTTGCCAAGCCAGCCACAATAACGGGTTGGCTAAACTCGATCTGGTCCGAGCCATTTCCTGGACAACACAGTGCCAAGTCACAGGTGTATTTGCTGAAGGACGATAATGGCAAATCCTACGAAGTTTCTATCAATCAGAATACCCTTCGTGCCGCTGGCGGACACTCTGCCCTGAACCGTCGCCGCGTCGTTGTTTCTGGCGTAGTAACTAAAAAGGCTTACGGCACCCGTAGCGTAGCTGCTACTGACGCGCTCCAGGTTAGCGCTATTAAGCTCCAGAGCGGTACTGCTATCCGTGGCGTTGAAGGCGCACCGCAGCTCCAGGTGGGAGCTAAGCCCTACATTAATATTCTGTGCCGGTTTTCGGATAATTCATCAACCCCCACAACGATTAGCTACATCTCAGGTTTGATGAGTTCTACCCCCCCTGGTCTCGATCATTACTGGCGTGAAACTTCTTATAACAACATCAACTTGGCCGGGAGCAATTTCGTAGGGTGGTATACTCTGCCGCACACACGCGACTATTACGTGGGGGGCAATATCAACCCTCCTGCCAACCTGGATTTACTGGCGCAAGATGCCACGGCGGCGGCAGCGGCGGATGTGCCTAATTTTACCTCTTACTATGGCATTAATATTATTCTTAACGGCGATTTAGGCGATGATGCAGGCAATGTCGGGAGTGCCTGGGGTGGGAGCACGCCCCTGACCTTAAATGGGGTAACCAAGAATTATGGTGTCACCTGGTTGCCCAACTGGGCTTGGACTTACCAATCCGTAGTGGCCCATGAAATGGGTCATTCTCTGGGATTTGACCACTCCTCTGGCCCCTATGCAACCCCCTACGACTCAGATTGGGATATGATGAGCAATACGTATGCGCCTTCTGCCTGTCCTGCGGGTGACCCTTACCTGTGTAATGGGGTGCATACTAACTCTTACCATACGAATAATGCTGGCTGGATACCTGCGGCGCGTAAGTATACGGCGCTGTTTTACAGTCAGAAGAAAATTACCCTGGAAGAATTGGATCAACCGGGCCCGGGTAATTATATGATGGCAAAGATTCCCATTCCTAATTCTACGCTTTACTACACTGTGGAGGCGCGTCGTACTGTTGGTTATGATGCTGGAATACCCGGTGCCGCAGTCATTATTCACAAAGTAGATGAAAGCTTGCCAGATCGCCAGTCGCAGGTTGTCGACCCGGACGGTAATGGTGATCCCAATGATGCTGGCGCGATGTGGGAGCCTGGCGAGACGTGGAATGATTCCGCCAACAACATTAGCGTCTCTGTTAATGAGGCGACGCCGACTGGCTTCACCGTTACCATTACCAATCAAACACCGGACTTAGTACCCCCCACCATCTCTCTAACTTCGCCCGTGGATGGTTCACTTGTCACTGCCATGCCAGCTATCTATGGTACTGCTCAGGATGATCCATTAGGACGTGGTCTGCAACAAGTGTCAGTAACCATTCAACGCAACAGCGATGGTCTTTATTGGAATGGCTCGACCTGGTCTGGCCCGATTACGGATTTGCCAACTAACCTGTTCGGTATCAATGGTTGGTCTCTTAATTCAGTGCCGTTACCTACGGGGGCTAATTTAGCTGATGGTAAGTACACTATCGTAGCTACGGCGATGGATGTTGCGGGCAACACCGCCAGTGCAGTCGCCACGATTTCCGTGGATGCGACCCCACCAAATATTAGCATGACAGCGCCTGTTACTGGCTCCGCGCAAAGCATCTCTATTATTAGCGGGACAGCCATAGATACTCCCGCTGGTAGTGGTTTGCAACGGGTGGTCGTCAGCATCCTGCGTAGCAAAGATGGGCAATACTGGACTGGTAGCGGTTGGACTGCAACGCCCACAGCATTGCCTGCAACCTTAAACAGTGATAGCACCTGGGTAGTAAGTAGTCTGGTTCTTCCTGGTAGTGCCCTCTTAGATAGTGACTACGCTGTTACGGCTGCCGCTATTGACTATGCGGGTAATGTAGGTGTAGCTTCAGCTAAGGTTACGGTTAATTCGGGCCTGCGTATCTTTATGAACGCACCCATTAATAACGGCGCCGTCCATGATTTCGCTGTGGCTGTTGGAACCGCTACTGAAAACGCTGGCAATAGTGGAATCGTCGGCGTTATAGTGAGTATTCAACGGACAGGTGATAAGGCTTACTGGAACGGCATTGGCTGGACTGCCACGCCATCTGGTGTGCCCGCCGTATATAACAGTAGTAACGGTACCTGGTCGTTTAATAGTTCTTCGGCTCTGCCGCAAGGCGCGAACCTCTTAGATGGGCCTTATGTATTCAGCGCGACAGCCATAGATCGCATCGGTAACATGGTGACAACATCCGTAGCCGTTACGGTTGATGCTACAGCCCCCCAGGTTTCCATTGCGTCACCGGCTAACAATGTTTATGTTAGAAAGTTCCCCGTTGTTGTTGGCAAGGCCGATGACAATCCTGGCGGCACCGGCATTGACCACGTAGATTTGATGATTAAACGCTACGATGGGGTGTATTGGAACGGCACCCTGTGGACTGAGGCGCCCTCAGTCTTAGAGACCTTGCGCTCTAATGATGATTGGTCTTTCACCACAGAAGCGTCGCCAATTGCTGGCCTGTCCGATGGTCAATACACCCTGACGGCTATTGCTTACGATAAAGCGGGAGGTTCATCCTCGGCCAGTCGCACCTTAGTGCTGGACAGCACAGCACCCCAGGCTCCTATCATTACCACTCCGACCAACAATACTTTTGTCAAGCGTTTTGGCACTATTCAGGGCTTGGCGTCCGATAATGTGAGCGGAAATGGCGTGACGCGCGCGACTGGTGTGAATGGTAGCGGTGTGAGCCATGTTGATCTGAACATTCAGCGTCGTAGCGATGGAAAATGGTGGTCTGGTGGGAGTTGGAGCGATACGCCTATTGGCATCCCCACCTCCTTTGCCAATGGCAAGTGGACGCGCAATAGTGGCTTCCCAGCGGGTAGTTATCTGTCCGATGGGCAATACACCATAACGCCTATCACTTATGACAAAGCGGGCAATCGAACCGTGGGTAGCAGCACGACTCTCACGGTAGATGAAACAGCGCCGAACTTAACCTTTGTCCGCCCCGGTTTAAACTCCGGCGCGAAGAGCGTGCCTGTTGTGCAGGGCACGGTGGACGATGGCACTGGAAGCGGCGTGAAAGAAGTCACTCTATCCATTCAGCGCCGCACCGACGGTAAGTATTGGAGTGGCTCGACCTGGGCAATCAAGCAAACCCAGTTGACCACTGCTCTCTCTGGCGGGACTTGGAGCCGTAGAACTGGTTTGCCCACGGGAGCGGATTTGCCTGCTGGCAACTACTATTTCATTGCTCAAGCCACCGACAAAATTGGCAATATGCGCCGTCTGGTCAGCGCCGTCTCAGTAGACACGACCGGGCCAAGCACCGTGACTTTCACTACGCCACGAGCGGATGCTACCATCGGTTCCTTAGCCACTGTCATAGGCACTGCGGTGGATAACAACGGTGGCAGCGGCATAGACCATGTGGAATTAACTATCCAACGCCAGAAGGATGGTCTGTTCTGGAGTGGCCTGCGTTGGAGCGCCCTCCGCACGGTCTTAACCACCAAACTCACTGGCAGCGTTTGGAAGAGCAACACTAATTTGCTGGCGTCTAACATCGGCAGTGGAACCTATACGCTCACGGCGACTGCCTTTGATAAGGCGGGTAATTCCGCAGGCACCAGTATCAAGGTTAGTGGTGGGCCTGCCTCCAGCCTGAGTGCAGATACCAATAATGGTGTTGCCTCCAGCGTGAAGTTATCCATAACTGCGGCCCATGTTGCTGGCGACAGTCTCCAACTGCGCTTTACCGGTGCTCTAGATGCCGACACCGCTAGTGATGCGGCGCACTACAGCGTGACCGTTAATGGACAAACTGTAGTAGCGGAGAGCGCAGGCTATAACGCTGCCACGCATAGTGTGCTGCTGGCTTTACCCGTAGGCAGCCTGCGCCTGGGTGATACGGTCAGGGTAAGCTATCAGGGTCTGCTTGATTCCAGCGGCGCGACAGTGAACGGACGGAGTGCCTTGGTCCCTGCTCGCTAAGTAAGTTCTTTCCAAAATAGCGACTGCATTCCCAATGCAGTCGCTATTTTGTTTTGTGCTCCTTATTGGCGCTGCTCATTGATAAGGCTAAGGTGCCTGTTCTTGTTGGAGGATAGGCACCTTTTTTGCAGGTAAGGGTGGGGCCATTCACGCCTAAGGAGGCCCCATGACGAAACTAGAACTTGTATGGAATACCTCCTGAATTCCATAGTCCCCGATTTACCACTAAGAACGCGACTCATCCCCGGCTGCTTGCTAGTGCTTAGTTATGCTATGAGCACTGCAAGGAGCTTTAACTTTCTCCCCGCCAGTCAATAAAGGTTTCCAATTATGAGAGTATCAAAATCATTATTAATCAGTTTATGGGCGTTGATTATGGTCACTATTGGCTTTAGTCAGAGTGCCCAGGCCCAGCAGCAACTAACGGTCAGCATTAGCCCCACCACTTTCAGTGAAGCGGCAGGCAATAATGCTGCCACAGGAAGTGTTACTCGTAGCTCAGCTACCACTTCTGCCTTAACGGTGAATCTGTCCAGCAATAACACTAGTCAGGCTACGGTGCCCGCCACCATCACTATTCCCGCCGGGGCTTCTTTTGCCGCCTTTTCAGTTAATGCGGTGGACGATGGTTTAGTCAATGGCCCGCAAACCGTCACGATAACGGCGCGTGCGACCGGATTTACCTCCGGTAGTCAAGATGTAACCGTCACCGAAAGCGACGTGCCCACATTGAGCTTGAGTATCTCACCCACTCGCTTCGGCGAGGGAGCTGGTAATAATGCTGCCACCGGCACCGTCACACGTAACACCACGACCTCATCCGCTCTGACGGTGAATCTCAGTAGCAGTAATAGCGGGGCCGCAACCGTGCCGAACTTTGTCACCATTCCGGCAGGTTCCACTTCTATTACATTCTCCATCGGGGCCGTGAATGACAATTTGGTGACAGGGCCACGCACATCCACCATTACGGCCAGTGCCGCCGGGTTTATTGCGGCCACGCGTAATGTTACAGTCACCGATAATGACAGCCCCACGCTGACGCTAAGCATTACCCCCAATACCTTTAGCGAAGCCGCCGGGGTTAATGCTGCTACGGGCACAATTACTCGTAACACCGACACCTCGGCAGCTTTAACGGTCAATCTTTTCAGCAGCAATACCAATAAAGCCACGGTGCCAACGACTATTACTATTCCCGCTGGCGCAGCCTCAACAACTTTCTCTGTGTCCGCCGTGGATAACACTTTAGTGGATGGCCCGCAAACCGCAACGATTACTGCCAGTGCCACGGGCTTTAGTTCCAGTCCAGTCACGGTCACTGTCACCGACAACGATGTGCCAACCCTCACGGTGAGCGTAAGTCCCAACACCTTTAGTGAGGCGGCAGGCACCAACGCTGCTACGGGCACCGTTACGCGCAACACCGATACCTCCGCGCCGCTAACGGTTACTCTCGCCAGCAGCAACACCGGGCAAGCCTCTGTGCCAACCGCTATCACGATTCCCGCAGGCTCCGCTTCGGCGTCATTCTCAGTCGCGGCCATAAGTAACGGGGTGGTGACCGCGCCGCAAAGTGTCAATATCTCAGCCACGGCCAATGGCTTTAATTCGACCCCTGCGACGGTTACTGTAACGAACAGTGATGTGCCGACATTAACCTTCACTGTTACGCCCAATACCTTTAGCGAAGCCGCTGGAGCCAATGCGGCCACGGGCACCATCACGCGCAACACGGATACTGGTGGCGCGTTGACCGTAGCCCTGAGTAGCAGCAACAATAGCAAAGTCCGAGTGCCTGCCACAGTCACCATTCCGGCGGGCGCAACGGCTATCAATTTCAGCATTGCTGCCGTAGATAATACGGTGGTGGATGGTGATCAGGTGGTTGGCTTGACGGCGACAGTCGCCGGGTTCGTCCCTGGGCGCGTGCGCGTTACTGTCACCGACAATGACACGGCTGCCACGCCAACCCCGGTGCCAACGGCCACGCCAGTGCCCGCCGCTCCAACTTTGACTTTGAGCGTTAACCCCAGCACCTTTAGCGAGGCCGCAGGAGCGAATGCTGCGACGGGCACGGTCTCCCGTAACACCGCAACAACTTCGGCCTTGACCGTTAATTTGTCCAGCAGCAATACGGGACAAGTGCGGGTGCCCACCACAGTCACGATTCCGGCTGGTTTAGCCTCTGTCAATTTTGCGGTGGCCGCTGTCAATAACAATGTAGCCAATGGCGATCAAGTAGTCGGCCTCACCGCCACCGCTTCCGGGTTCGCTCCAGGACGAACCCGTGTCACCGTTACCGATGTTGGGGTAGCGGCCACGCCGACGCCAGGGCCAACTGTTACCCCCACCCCACCCACTATCCCGACCCTCACCTTGACAGTGAATCCTAGCACCTTTAGTGAAGCCGCCGGGCCAAATGCTGCCACCGGCACGATTAGCCGTAATACTTCCACCGTGGGAGCCTTGACGGTCAACCTGACGAGCAGCAACACAGGGCAAGTTCGGGTGCCAGCGACCATCACGATTCCGGCTGGCTCAACCTCGGTCAACTTTGCAGTGGCCGCTATCAACAATAATGTAGCTAATGGTAATCAGGTAGTTGGTCTCACGGCCACGGCCACCGGGTTTGCGCCAGGACGGACGCGAGTGACCGTAACGGACGTAGGAGTCTCGGCTACACCCACGCCGCGGCCGACTGTTACTCCTACCCCACCCACTACTCCGACCCTCACCCTGACAGTCAATCCCAGCACGTTTAGTGAAGGAGCGGGGCCGAATGCGGCTACGGGCACCATCAGTCGCAATACGAATACGGCTACCGCGCTAACGGTGAGTCTAACAAGCAGCAATATCAATAAGGTTCGAGTGCCTGCCACGGTCACAATTCCGGCTGGCTCCGCCTCGGTGAATTTCAATCTGGCTGCCGTAGATAATACGGTTGTAGACGGTGATGTGGTAGTTGGCCTCACCGCCACCGCTAGCGGATTCGCTCCAGGACGCACCCGTGTCACGGTAACAGATAATGATGTCGCCGGGCCAACCCCGACACCTCGACCAACGGTCACGCCAACGCCGCTGCCAACAGCGACCCCAACTCCGGCTCCGCCAACCTTGACCGTTCTCATCAATCCCAGCACGTTCAGTGAAGGAGCGGGCGCTAATGCTGCCACGGGCACGGTCAGCCGCAACACCTCAACCATAGGCCCCTTAACGGTGAGTCTCTTTAGCAGCAACACGCGGCAAGTGCGGGTTCCGATCAGTGTGACCATTCCGAATGGTGCCAGTTCGGTAAACTTCCCGGTGGCGGCTATAGATGACAAAGTTGTAGATGGTTCTCAGGTGGTGGGCATTACGGCTATCGTATCTGGCTTTATTCCGGGACGGACGCGGGTGACAGTGACCAATGTAGATACCACACCAACCCCGGCACCGACTCCAGTAGCGACTCCGACCCCGCAGCCTAACCCCACTTTAACCTTGAGCATCACGCCCAAGGTCTTTAGTGAGACGGCGGGCGCGAATGCCGCTGTGGGGTCGGTAACCCGCAACACCAATACAGCCACCGCTTTGACGGTGAACCTCTTTAGCGATAATACGCGCAAGGTGCGTGTCCCGACCAGTGTCACGATTCCAGCCGGGGCCGCTGCCGCGTCCTTTGCAGTAACGGCCATTAATAACACTGCTATTGAGGGCAACCAGACCGCTGACATCACGGCCATTGCCTCCGGCTTTGCCGCCGATACGGTGCAGGTAACAGTGACGGATAGTATTCCGCCAACGCCTGCTCCAACCGCGACACCGAGTCCGACGCCAATCCCGCCTGCCGCTGGTGCGACACTGACGTTAAGCATCAGCCCCAATACGTTCAGCGAAGGGGCCGGGGCTAATGCGGCCACGGGCATAGTCACGCGCAACAATGATACAACTGCGCCTTTAGTGGTAACTCTAACCAGCAGCAATACCAATAAAGTGCGAGTGCCCTCCACGGTTACCATTCCAGCGGGTGCTACAGCCACCACATTCTCTGTCGCCGCGATTGATAACATCATCCGTGATGGCACGCAGGATGTTGGTGTGACAGCCAGCGTAGCAGGCTTTATCCCAGGGCGTACCCGTGTTACTGTCACCGATAATGATGGCCCAATGCAAACAGCCGTAGCAGCCGCAGCGAATCTCTCCACCGCAGCCGCTCATGCGGCGAGCGATAGTGTTGGGTTGCGCTTCTTGAGTGCCTTAGATGCCGATACTGCCAGTAACCCGACTAATTATGAGGTCTCGGTTAATGGTAGAGCGGTAACCGTGGAAAGTGCTGGTTATAATGCCAGTAATCACACTGTTACGCTAAGCCTGACCGAAGGCTCGTTAAGAGTTGGTGATAGTCTGGTCGTGCGCTGGCACGGTTTGGCTGATGCCAGGGGTAAGCCGGTGAGCGGACGCACTGGCCCTCTTATCGCCAAATGAACGGAGACGGGTAAGACGCAACATTAGTGCCTCCTATTAAGGAGAGAGAGCAGCGGTTACACTTCTAGGGTGTAGCCGCTGCTCTCTTATTTTGTGGTGAACTTTATGAGCCGAGATTAAAGCCTATTCTGGAATCCTGGTGTTGTCATTCCGAGCGGAGCGCAACGCAGTGGAGCGCAGTCGAGGAATCTTTAGACTATCTTCATAGCCCCTACAAAAAGATTTCTCGATTCCGCTGCGCTCCACTCGAAATGACATTTGAAATAGTATTTGTCAAAGGAGACGGCTTAAACTGTTCTCGCGGGAGACGGCATCTGGTATCATTTGTGGGGCGGGCTATTTAATTTCTTCTCATGTTGCGGATTGGTATTGATGGCGGCGGCACCACAACGCGGGCCGTGGTCATAGACGAAAACTTGGAAGTGCTGGGACGGGGCGAAGCGCCCTCCAGCAACCACTATAGCGTGGGAGTCAAGCGTGCGATGCGCAACATCCAGCGGGCTGCGGCTTCGGCTCTGCGCGGTGCCCACGTACCTGCTGAATCGGTTGTGGGTTGGGGCTTTGGATTAGCGGGAGCTTGCACCCAAGAAGAACAAACCATGTTGCGCGGCCAGCTCAAAGAGCATCTCAAGCCGCTGATTTTAGATAAGCCCATCGCTGTGGATGAAGATGCCGCCGCCGCTCAAGCTGGAGCGTTCGCGGGTAAGGCGGGCGCTGTTTGTATCGCCGGGACTGGCTCCAATTGCTTTGGTATTAATGATAAGGGTGAGCGGGCGCGCGCCGATGGCTTAGGGCCGTTGCTGGGGGATCGTGGCAGTGGCTACTGGATTGGAGAAGAGGCTTTGCGCACCGCTTGCCGCGCCCATGACGGCACTGGCCCCACCACAAGTTTATTGAAAGCGGTCTTAACGGCGTTGCAGGTGGCCTCTGTAGATCAACTGGTGCAAGTAGTCTATCAGCCTAACTTTGAAAAAGACCGCATTGCGGCGCTGTTTCCTGTGGTGGTGCAATGTGCGGAGGCGGGAGATGATGTCGCCCATAGTATTCTGTATGCGGCAGGACGCCAGTTAGCGGCCACTTCCAAGTCGGTGCTGGATACATTGTGTATCATGCGCATTGCGGTCAGTGGTGGCGTTTTGACCCGCAATACTGCGGTGCGAGTGGCTTTCGAGGAAGCCTTGCGACTCACGGTATCTCATGTGCAAATTCAGGAGCCGTTATATGATGCAACGGTCGGTGCCGCTTTACTGACTCGTGCCGGCGTTAAACCAGTTAGTTTGCATGATACATCATCGCTGACTGCCTCTGTGCAAGGGGCCAGCCGCCCGGCCACTCCCAGTGCTTTAACCTGAAAAGCTTCGGCGACCTTTCTAAAATCAAATTGATGACGAGGCGTACTCCTTGAGTAAACGTGGTGCTAAATCAAAGGCTAATCGTGCTGCTAAGCGAGCGCAACAACAGGCCAGGACAGAAGAAACTTCTACCTTACCAGTAAAAACTCATAAAACCTCGCGTGATGCTTCAGCACATGCTCCCCGTTCCAGTGGTGCCAACAAGCTGCACCCCACAAATGAACTGCACTCCGAAAGTGAATTGCAGGCAGCAACCACAACCGTTTTTTCAAATCGAGCCTTCACTACCGCCATTGTATTAGCCATTATTGTACTGGCTTTTGTGATTCGTATTTACAAAATTGTGGACGTGCCGCACGGCTTTTTCTGTGATGAAGCGTCCATTGGTCTTGATGGATATTCCCTGGCCCACACCTTACGCGATAAGGATGGGCAGGGCACCTTGTTGCCCACGTACTTAGAGGGCTTGGGGCAATGGCGAGGAGCTTTATACACCTATTTTGCTGCGCCCTTTATCGGGTTGTTAGGCATGTCAGAATTTTCGGTGCGTTTGGTCGCTGCCGTGATGGGCACGCTGACGGTTTGGCTCACTTTCCTCTTTGCCAGTAAAGCCGTCAATCGCACAGTGGGCTTGCTCAGCGCCTTGCTGTTGGCTATTTCACCCTGGCACATTATCAACAGTCGAGCCGGGTGGGATGTCATCAGCCTGCCCTTTATGATCGCCTTGTTCCTCACCTTTTTCTATCAAGGCTTAGAACGACCTAATCGGCTGATCCTGGCCTGTGCCTGTGCTGCGCTGGGTGAGTATGTTTACTTTGCGGGCCGCTTATTCTTTCCTGTCTTTTGCTTCGCCTGCCTGGTGATTTACGCCAAACCCTTGTGGGAGCAGCGACGCATGATGGCCATTGGTCTGGTCGTGGCGGTGATTATGTTAATCCCCACGATGATCGCTATTAAAGACGGGGTATTCTTCCAGCGTGTCAATGAGCTTAATGGCTCATCCAATGGCTTGCAGACCATGTTAGCGAACTTTGGCAAGAATTATCTGCAACAATACAAGCCTGAGTTCCTGCTGAATACGACTGTTGATTGGAATACCCGCCAGTTCGTGCGTGACTGGGGCATGATTTACCTGGTCGAAGTGCCATTTCTTCTGATTGGCTTAGCGGCCATGTTCGTCCGCCGCAGTCGGCTCGACTGGTTGTGCCTGGTCTGGTTTATTATCTATCCCGTTGCCAACGCTTTGGTAAGTGAACCCAATTCCACCCGCGCCATCGGTGGCGTCTTGGTTTATCAACTTGTCATTGCTCAGGGTATTTATCTTTGCCTGCTCGGAATCCAGAAACTATTGAATAAGTGGGACTCGCCGCGCCCTTACCGTTTAGCCTTGAGTGGGAGCGTTGGCACACTTATCATTGCGGTGCTGCTCTTCTACTGTGGGCGCTACATGCAAGACTATCTTTATGAATATCCCAAATACTCATCGGGCTTTTATGGCTGGCAATGGGGCTTCCGTGAAGTCTGGGCTTATTTTCGCGCCCACCATGACGAGTATGACGACCTAATGGTTGATTCCGAATTTAATGCGCCCTACGAGCTGCAACGCTTTTACTCGTGGCCGGAGCCAACTGGCACCGGATCATGTGCGAAGTGTAGTATCTGTGAGACCTGGGTCTGGTGGGCACCACAGCAATCACTGGATGAATCTTTCCGTAAGACTTATCACCCCACACTGCGCCAATTATGGGCTGTTGGCCAGCAAAGCTTCGAGTTGGTCAAAGCTAGAAATATTCCCTACCGTATCGTGAACCAGTTGAATTATCCTGACGCGAGTCCGGCTTTTTATTTTCTTGCCACCGGCCCTGGCGTGTAAACCGACAGTGGTAGCTTTTCAATGCTTCGCTAAGATCGTTGTGTAACAGCAGGCAGAAAAAGTTTTGGTCTCTATCTTGCCCAACTGTAAAGGCTTTAGAGAAAACATTAAGTGTGCAAGCGCACGCCCCTTAAACACCAAGAAAACACCGTGGAGGAAAACATGGAGAAGCGTCGTTTAGGTCGTTCGGATTTAGAAGTGACTGTCTTAACAATGGGTTGTTGGCAGGCAGGTAAGTCGCAGTGGACAGGCGTCACCGACGAAGATAGCATCGCCGCCATTCGCGCGGCAATTGATGCGGGTATCAACTTTCTGGATACTGCCGAAGGCTATGGCAGCGGTCATAGTGAAGAGATTGTCGCCCAGGCCATTGAGGGGCGGCGCGATGAAGTGCTAATTGCCACCAAAGTGTCGCCTCATAATCTTACGACAGAAAAAGTGGTGGAGTCGTGTGAGAATAGTTTAAAACGATTAAACACAGATCGCATTGACCTCTATCAAATCCATTGGCCTGCGGGCAGTTGGGGCGGGCCGCAGATTCCCATTGATGAAACGATGGTTGCTCTGACCAAGCTTGTGGAACAGGGCAAAGTTCGCGCTTTAGGATGTTCCAATTTTAATGGCCAACAAATCGAGGAAGCTTTACAGCATGGCCGCCTGGATTCTTTGCAACCGCCCTACTCGCTCTTCTTCCGCCCTTATGAGTTCGATGGCACCTTCAAAACTTGCGTTGACAACGGCGTCGGCATCATCGCCTACTCGCCCTTGGCGCAGGGTCTCCTCACGGGCAAGTTTAATAAAGATAATCGCCCTGGCGAAAATGATAACCGCAGCGGCAATGCGCTCTTCAAGGGTGAGACCTATGACAAAGCTTTAGCGGCTGTGGATGCCCTCAAGCCCATTGCCAAAAAATATGGCAAGAGCACGGGTCAACTTTCCCTCCAATGGCTCCTTGCCCAACCCGGCGTCACTTCGGTTATTGTGGGAGCGCGCACTGCCGAACAGGTGAAGGACAACATTAGCGCGGCGGATTTCCAGATTTCCCCTGAAGACTTGCAGGAAATTGACCGCATCGGACGTACCGTAACCGATACCCTGCCCGAAGATAAAACAAATATGTGGGGCTAATAGCCTTTAACCACAGAGACACCGAGGCACAGAGAATTTTGAGTGTGGGTGGATGGGAGTGTGAGAGATATACTCCACCTATCCGTATATCTAACTCAAATCTCTGTGCCTCGGTGTTTTAGGCAGAGACATCTAATAGATAGTGTAGAAGGTGAGAAGTGTCATTCTGAGCGCAGCGAAGAATCTACTCCGAGTTTCTTTGCGATATCAATACTGTATGGACACCCATACCAGATTCTTCGCTACGCTCAGAATGACAAACTCTTACTTTATCTCTTTACTACCGCTCACATGATAAAGAACTCTATGCGAATTAAGCCTCTTGCAGCATCCCTTTTGCTGTGTCTCATTTTTGCCCTTTGCAGCTTACCAGCGCAGGCGCAAAACGACCAAGCTGAACCCGATACAGCCTTGATGGTTGTGGTGCGTAACATCTCCAGAGGCCCCAGCAACTTTTATCTTTATTACACCTTTTCTAATCAGCAGGTGTTATTTAAAGCTGGCGATTTTCTCGAATACGATATTTACCTGGACAAGAATAACCCGATGCCTAAAGGTGGCGTAGATGTAGACGTGAATGAAGGTGAGAAACCTTACTTGCGCGACACTGCGGCGGTGGATCAAAATGGTTTAAAGGCGCATGGCGATACCGAATTGAAACAAGCTGTGGGGCAATGGTATCATCGCAAAATTCCTCTTGATGACCTTGCAGGTAAGCGCAGCATTCGCTGGAACTTTCAATTTGAGGGTGACGCCGAAGGTCGCTATGTGCAGTTCGTGGATAATGTCGTGGTCACGCACGGCGACGGCACCAGCACGGTTATTTATGCCAATGGTGAACCCCCGATCCGTGCCATGCACTTGCGTGAAGGCTACAGTGAATATGTCACGGTGTTGCCGGTGCCGCGCACTACGGTGGCTAATGGTGCCGATTTAACGACTTTCATTAATGCGCGCGTCTCGCGGCAGGAACTCAAACAGCAACTCGAAACCACGCGTAATGAAGTAGATTTAACGCGCCGCCTGGCCGAGCGTGCCGGGGATACGGCCTTGCAGCAGGCAACATCTGAAGCCATCCAGTCTATTGATAATGTGGGTAACGATGAAGGGGCCTCTGCTGAAAAGATTCAAGCGGTCATTCATCAGGTGAATGGCGCGTTGAGCCATGAGCATCCCCTCATGCGCAAGTTCGCCGGGCACTTGGTGGGTCACGCGCACATTGACTTTCAGTGGCTGTGGGAATGGCCGGAAACGGTTGGCGTCTGCCGTGATACCTTCGGGCAGGCGACCAAGTTTATGGCGGAATATCCCGGCTTTTCTTTTAGCCAATCGTCCTCTGCCCTGTATGCCGCCACCGAGCAAGCCTGGCCGGATATTTTCAAGAAGATGCAACAGTATGTAGCGAACGGGCAATGGGAGATTGTGGGCGGGCGCGTCTGTGAAGGCGACACGAATATGATCTCACCGGAATCCCATGCGCGACATTTCCTCTATGGGCAACGCTACTTCCGCGAGCGTTTCAAGGGCAAGGATGCCATTGTCGGCTGGGAGCCAGATACTTTCGGCCATACTTGGACGATGCCGCAGATTCTCAAACTCGGCGGCTGCAAATATTATTACTTTTGTCGTGGCGGGCACAACAAGCCGCTCTTCTGGTGGGAAGGCCCGGATGGGAGCCGCGTCCTGGCTTTTGAAGAGCCTGCGACGGGAAGCTGGTACAACAGTGACCTCAGTTACAAGCAGTTCGAGGAGATGTTCAACTTCGAGAAAACGACTGGCTCGAAAGACATGCTATGGGTCTATGGCGTTGGTAATCATGGTGGCGGCCCGACCCGCGAATATATTCAAACAGCCCTCAGTTGGCAGGAAAAGAGCTATCTGCCTACGGCCAAGTTTTCCACGGCTACCAATTTCTTCAAGGCATTGGAAAAATATAATCTGTCTAAAATTCCAACCGTGAAGACCGAAATGAACACTACCGCGAATGCGGGCTTCTTTGGGGTTTTCACCACTCACAGCGACATTAAACGTTGGAACCGCGATGCGGAAGCGGATACGACTTCCGCCGAAGCGATTGCCGCTTTTGCCGCGCAGTATGGCTACCCCTATCCGGGTAAGGAGTTCCGCCGCAACTGGGAAGACATTGCCTGGAACCATCACCACGATACCCTACCCGGCACTTCTATTCATCCTAGCTACAACAAGAGTGAGCAAGTCTATAAGCGCGTCCTGCAATCGAGCCAAACCATTGGCAGCAGCGCCCTCAATTATCTGGCCGCACGTATCACGGGCGATGGCACGGGCATTGTGGTTTTCAATCCCGTCGGTTGGGTGCGTAGCGGCATTGTGGAGTTGCCCCCACTGGTTGCCGGAGCGACCATCTTGCGGAGTAGTGATGGCAAGTTGAGCTTCGTGCAGCGCGCATCTGCCACAACGGGTAAAGCCATTTTTTATGCCGAGAATATCCCGGCGTATGGTTATCGCCGCTACCAACTGCAAGTGGCTCCCGTGCTGGACTTTAAAGCTGTTAGTCCCAGTATCAGCAACGATGGTACCGTCTTAGAAAATTCCGAATATAAAGTAGTGCTTGACCCAACACATGGGGTAGTGTCGAGTATTGTAGATAAGAAGAGTGGGCACGAAACCATTGCTCCCGGTGGCAGCGGCAATCGCTTGGAAATTCACTGGGAAGACCCCAATGGTATGAGCGCGTGGACGATTGGCACCATCAGGAAAATCGAGCCACTGGTTAGCCCCGTCAAGCTACAGGTGACAGAAAGTGGCCCGGCGCGAGTGACGGTGCAATGGACACGGCATTTCGGCAGCAGTGACCTGGTGCAGACGGTATCGCTCCCAGTACATGGCGCACCGGAGTTTTCACTCTTTACCAAGTGGAACGAAATTGGTTCAGCCGATAAGCCAGAACCTTTTCTTAAAGTCGCTTTTGACCTTAACGCGCAGCATCCCACCCAGACTTATGACATTCCCTTTGGCAACATTCAGCGGCCAACGGACAATGTAGAATACCCGGCTTTGAAATGGGTGGACTCTTCCGACAATAACTTCGGCGCGGCTCTGCTCAACGATTGCAAGCATGGCTACTCGGCGCAGGGCAATACCCTGCGGCTGTCGTTGATCCGCTCCTCATACAATCCTGATCCTCGTCCCAATGACCGGCCACAGCTTGCTCGTTGGTCATTAGTGCCGCACACGGGCAACTGGCGCGCAGCTAATGTGTTGCAAACTGCGGAAAATTTCAACCGTCCGTTGTGGGTAACTCCTGCCTCACCCGTCACACGCGGTAGCCTTCCGGCCCAGGGTTCTTTTCTCGCCGTCAATGCACCTAATATCGTTGTTACCGGTGTCAAACAAGCAGAAGATGATAAAGACTTGGTGGTGCGTTTCTATGAAGCCTACGGCACGCCAACGCGCCCCGTCTTCGCTTTGCCATTTCGCGTCGGACGCACCCAGACGGTAAACTTTGTGGAAGACAGCTTGCCCGATGCGCAGAATCCCCCACAACTGCGCGGTTATGAAATTCGCACCCTGAAGCTGGCTGTTCAAAGAAGATGAAACCACGAATGAACACGGATGATGCTGGATGCAAGATACTGGATGCTTGATCCTCCATATTTATTCGTGCTTATTTGTGTTCATTCGTGGTTAGATAAAGAAAAGGAGCAAAATGGCTAATAAAATTCGTTGTGGTGTGATTGGTTATGGCGGAGCGTTCAATATGGGGCGTGCCCATGCTAACTACATCACGGCCACTAAAGGTTTAGAACTCACTGCTATCTGCGATGCGGATGCGGCGCGCACCAAAGTCGCAGCGGAAGATTTTCCGGGGGTGGCAACTTACAATGCCGTGGATGACTTCTTGCAAGACCCGAATGTTGATCTCGCGGTGATTGTGCTGCCGCACAATCTGCACGCGCCGGTTTCGATTCAATGCTCCCACGCTAAAAAGCACGTCATTGTGGAAAAGCCGATGTGCATTACGGTGGATGAAGCAACGAAGATGATTAAGGCGGCACGTAAAGCCGACAGGATGTTATCGGTGTTTCATAATCGCCGCCAGGATGCTGACTACCGCGCCCTGCGTGAGATCGTCGTCGAGAAGAAGCTGTTAGGTGAAGTCTTTGAAGTCGAAATGTGGGGCGGTGGGTTTGGGCGCCCCAATCCCAACTGGTGGCGCAGTTCTAAGGAAATCAGCGGTGGCCACTTTTACGATTGGGGCGCGCATTATCTGGATTGGCTGCTGGGTATTGTGCCCGGTGCCATTGATTCCGTGACGGGCTATTTCCACAAGCGAATCTGGCATGAGGTGACCAACGAGGATCATGTACAAGCGATTATTAAATTTTCCTCTGGGTGTGTCGCTAATGTACAAATGTCGTCTATTGCTTATGCGGGCAAGCCGCGCTGGTGGGTCTTAGGCGAAAAAGGCGCAGCCGTTGATAAGGGTGGGCATTTTGAAGTGACGGGCGATTTCAAGTCTTCTGGTTATCCTGCTACCTTGCACGTGCCCTATAAATCCGATAGTGAATGGAAGACTTATTACACCAATATCTCCGATCATTTAGTGCGGGGCAAAGAACTCAAGGTCAAGCCGGAGCAAGCGCGTCGGGTTATTGCCATCATGGAAACGGCAGAGAAATCCAGCGAAAAAGGCCGGAGCCTCAATCTACCCACGGAGACTGAGGACGCGCAGTTCGAGCGCACCGACTAAGCTGATTTGAAAATTCATTAAGGGCTGACCATTTCTAGTAGGAGTGGTCAGCCCTTGTTTTATGTCGTGTCCATCGGTACAGGATAGAATAGAAACCATGCGTATTCACAACTCGACTTTGCAGGTGTTAGTCCTTGTTGGTGCAGCCACTCTGCCCGCAGTTTTCGCCAAGGCTCAAGACATACCCGCGACACCGGGCACAGCGTTACCCCCAACCCAAACTCCCACAACTCCAGCCCAGACGACGCCAACCGCACCGAACCAGGCATCACAACAGAAACCATCCCAGCGAGATAAAAAGCAACGGTTTCAGTTAGGTTTGGGCATCAGCAAATCCCACTTTACAGATGCGCGTAGCCGTGACCGTTTTGGCAGTGGCGGGCTTTCATTACGTCCGACCTTCTTTCCGTTACAAGCGGCCAGAGTCGCTATCCGACCAGAGATTGAATTCGCTTATGCCAAGCGCAACAATAATCACGTCCTGATGGCCTTATTGGGTGCAAGCTACCGACACGCCCTGAGTAGTAATGGCGCAACGAACCTCCCCACGCAGTTCTATTTTAAAACAGCATTGGGCATAGTTCCGGCTTCTATTCGCTCTAATCAGGACAATGTCCATTCCGGGGTGAAACTGGGTGTGGGTGGCAGTCTCGCTTTGGGTTATCTAATCCAACGCAGAGTTGAATTAGAAGCTCGTTACACCGCGATTTCCAGAATTCAGAGTTTCAATTTATCGGCTGTCGAAGTTGGAGCCGATGTGAAGTTTTAGTTCTCTTAGGTAGCACATGGTTCTGGCTCTAAGTGGTGATGATGCTACCGACTAACTCTTTAATAGAGGCAATAGCGTATTTGTCCATATAGCTTTCTAACCCCTGAATCACCTCTAAAGCTGCCCCCGGTTGCACGAAGGTTGCAGTACCCACCTGGACAGCCGAAGCTCCTGCGATGAAGAATTCAATGGCGTCCTGGGCATTCATGATGCCGCCAATGCCGATAAGGGGAATGCCAAGCACCTGGGCGCAACGGTAGACGGCGCGCAAGGCTAATGGCTTAATGGCCGGGCCGCTCAAACCTCCTGAAATGTTGGATAGGCGTGGGCGGCGCGTATGAATATTAACGGCCATGCCCACAAACGTATTGACGAGGGAAACTGCATCTGCCCCACCCGCTTCGGCGGCGCGGGCAATGAGCGTAATGTCAGTTACATTAGGGGAAAGCTTGGCGATGATCGGTAAATGCGTGGCGGCACGGGCATGAGCCACGACTTGTTCGGTCAACACAGGATCAGTGGCAAAGTCCAGCCCATGTGCGACATTAGGACAGGAGATATTTAACTCTAAAGCCGCGACACCCGCTTGTTGGCTTAAAGCTTGAGCCAGCAACCCAAAATCTTCAATTGTCTCCCCGGCAATATTAACAATCAGGGGCACCGCGAACTGACGCAGATAAGGCAATTTTTCTGTAATGAACCTCTCGACCCCAACGTTTTGCAGACCAATAGCGTTGAGCATCCCGGCGGCTGTCTCGCAGGTACGCGGTGGCGCATTGCCAGCACGGGGTGCGCGTGTCACGGTTTTACAGACCACCGCGCCCAGATGGGAGATGTCCATGAAATTGGCGATTTCCTCGCCATAGCCGAAAGTCCCCGAAGCCGTCATGATCGGGTTTTGGAGCTTGAGTGGGCCAAGTTGTGTTGCTAATGAAGCCATAAATGCAGGTCGTGCCACATATTAAGAGTTTTAGATAGGGCATTCGCCCATGACGTTAGCAAGAATCGCCAGAATAATGGCCCCAATTCACTTCATTGGCCCATAAAACCGGGCCGTCCACGCAGATGCGACGATAGTTTCCATAATCGTCTCCGGCTCCCAAGACGGGCACCACACAACCATTACAAACCCCTACTCCACAGGGCATGTTTTCCTCTAGAGAGACCTGACAGGGCACTTTGTAACGCTGAGACATAGCGGCCACCACACGCAGCATTGGCAATGGCCCGCAGGCGAAAACAGTTAGCCCTTGCCCGGTTAAACCACTCTGACTAAGCTGGCGTTCTAACAAGTCTGTCACCAAGCCTTGATGCCCTGCGCTGCCATCGTCTGTCGCTACTTCAACTGGCACATCATAATCTCGAAAGTCCTCTTGTCCAATGATTTCTGTCGCTGCGCGCGCACCAATAAGGGCCTGGATACGAACCTCCGGGACGGCTTGGGCGGCTAATAGGACCAAGGGAGGGACACCAACCCCACCGCCAACCAGAATATTGTGGGTGGTTAAAGGGGCGAAAGGCAGACCTAATGGCCCTAAGACATCAATGGTCTCACCTGCCTTCCTCCGGGCTAATAAGGCCGTGCCGCGCCCTTCGATACGATAGAGAATATCAATGGCATCCTCTGCGGCTCGCATGATGGAGAAAGCGCGGCGCAACAAGGGATCAAAGCTGTGGGTGGCACGCGGCAAAACATGGACGTACTGACCTGCTTTTGCTGTTTGGGCAATCTCTGGGGCAGCGAGCCGCAAGCGGTAATGCGAGGGAGTAAGTTCCCGTTGTTCAATGATTTGAGCCAGAATTCGCTGCGGCATAGTCTATTGATAAATTTTACTTATGAATCAAGCTTCAGTGGCCGTAGGCTCAGGCAAGGGATTGCGGGATGGGGTGCGATGTCGCGCCCGCCGTGACATGCGTTCCAATAGTTGAGCGAAGCGGCGCACGTCATCAAAGCGTTGATAGACCGACGCAAACCGCACATAGGCGACTTCATCCAGGCTAAAGAGCCTTTCCATGACGAGTTCACCAATACGCTCAGACTGCACTTCGGCCCCAGCCTCGGCGCGTAATTCCGCTTCTACATCATCTACTAATTTCGCAATATCTTCAGTAGCCACGGAGCGTTTGTTGCACGCCTTGGCGATACCACTTCTGAGTTTCTGCGGTGAAAACTCTTCGCGCCTACCATCTTTCTTGACAACCACTAGGGGAACATGCAAAACCCGCTCATGAGTTGTAAAGCGGGAGCCACACGCATCGCAGAGGCGGCGACGGCGCAGCAATGTGCCATCCTCTCCCGGTCGAGAGTCAATAACGCGAGTGTCTAATTGCCCGCAATGGGGGCACCTCATATTATGGTCTCCGCTCCTAAATCCATGTCACTTCATTCGACGAGCTTTACCTGGCTACGCGCAGAGTGCTGAAAATTTGCTCTTCTTGGCTTCAAGGTTTAAGGAGTTTACCGCAAACCAGTAGATTCTGCTTTCTGGTAATGTTTCACGTGAAACATTACCAGAAAGATTACAAACGCTAAGGTTTTGAATTTCTAAATAGGCTCAAGAGGCGATTTACGTCTTGATCGGTGAAGTACTCAATAACAATCTGGCCACCTTTAGCGGGTGGGGCTTTGGGTTTGATTTTTAAGCGTGTGCTTAACACGCGCTGAAGTTCAGCTTCTAGTTCACGGAGTTCAAGCGATAACGCCTGTTCGGTTATCTTGGGCGCTGACTTATTCCCGCCTTCACCCTCGCCTTCTGTGGCCTGGCGAGCCGCTTCTTCAGCCTGGCGCACAGAAAGTTTATCGCGTATAATGCGCCGGAAGACGGCACGACGCGCCCCATCGGTAGCCGCTAAGAGAATAGCTCGACCATGCCCCTCGCTCAGTTCACCGTTTTCAATAGCTTTCTGGGCTTCGGCAGGCAAATCGAGTAAACGAATGGTATTAGCGACGGCTGAACGGCTCTTACCTACCCGTCGGGCTATATCTTCTTGAGACAGACTGAATTCCGTCGCCAGTCGTCTATAGGCTATTGCCGCGTCCACGGCACTAATGTCATGGCGTTGAACGTTCTCAATAAGCGCCAGTTCCAGAGCTTGCTGATCGGCGACTTCACGGATCACCGCAGGCACACGAGCCAAGCCCGCGGCACTGGCGGCTCTCCAGCGCCGCTCACCCGCTACCAATTGAAAGCGGTCTCTACCATCAACCGCAGGGAGTGGCCGCACTAAAATAGGCTGTAAAATGCCATGATCCCGCACTGAATCCACCAATTCCTGCATCTCCACCTCGCTAAAAGTGCGGCGTGGCTGGAACGGATTAGCTTCAATAGCCGACGTATCTATCCATTCGACTATTGAGCTTTTGGTAGTCTTAGGCGTGGCAGGCTCAACTTCTTTGTTCGCTGTTAAGCCTTCATTTATGTCAGAAACTGAGGCATCCGGTGCAGAATCAGCTTTAATGGGACGCTTTTTACCATTAGAACCAGTGATAAGCTGTGTCTCCCGCACCTGAGGGTTTATTCGTGGGTCTGCTTCATGAAAAGCCGTATCATGGCTGGTCTGGTCGCTGGTCTCTGGGGCCAGTAAGGTTTCGCCACGGGCGACACGGCTAAGAAATTCCATGTCATCATCGGGAATTAAAGCCGATAAGCCCCGTCCTAAGCCCTTTTTGAGTAGTGCCATCTTAATCCTCCTGAAGTGCTGTTATGCTGTGCTGAAAAGTGATATGCCATAAAATTACTGTGATTTAGCCGAAGCAGAAGTTGATTTGGTGGGGGAATCTATGCGATTGATAACTTCCAGTGCCAGGCGACGATAAGCGTCCGCTCCTGGCGACCGACGATCATAAACGGCGATGGGTTGGCCAAAGCTAGGCGCTTCGGCCAGGCGCACATTGCGCGGTACTACAGTGCGGAATAAAAGCTGCGGAAAATGCTTTTCCAACTCCTCCGAAACCTGGCTGCTCAGCCCTAAACGAGCGTCATACATCGTGCGCACCAGGCCCATCACCCGTAATTGGGGGTTAAGGCTGCGTTTTATACGTTCAAGCGTGCGTAGTAAGCTGCCTAAACCTTCCAGTGCATAGTATTCACATTGTACGGGAATAATGAGCTGATCGGCGGCAACGAGGGCATTAACCGTGATGAGAGACAGCGATGGCGGCGTGTCTATCACGATGAGCGGGTATTGCGGTGACAATGCGTGTAGGACCCGGCGCACATCATCACGACGCGTATTTTCAGCCAATTCGACTTCTGAACCCGCCAGTTCCGCAGAAGCCCCAACCACTGAAAGGTTCGGCACCGGGCCAGGTGCCACAGCCGGATGGAGAGTGTCTTGAGGCGAATCTCCATTGCTGGACACCAGGGTTTCGTAGAGCGAGGGGTGTAAAGTTGTGGTCAATCCGACGCCACTGGTGGCGTTTCCCTGGGGATCGAGGTCTATTAGGAGAGTAGGGTGGCCCCATTGAGCTAAACTGACGGAAAGATTAATAGCGGTTGTGGTCTTGCCGACCCCGCCTTTCTGATTGATGACGCTGATAATCATGGATAGAGTGTTAGTGCCTTTAGATTGAACAGCATTTGGTGTGAATCGGCTTTATGATCGGCTTTATAACCAGCGTGAGCTATATTATAGGCTGTGATGAATGCTTTAGTGTTGACTTTGAATGATAAAGTTTCTCTTACTTTAACATGAATCACTGTAGTCTTGCTACTAGATGTTTCACGTGAAACATCTCTTTAAGGCTGCAAGAATGGGAATTTCCTGCACAAAATTACTTGGCTCTACTAAACTGAACTACCGCTATAGGTTTTATGAAATCATTGATAACAATGAAATAAGGCCGTAATGTATGGTTTGAATGGAAGCGCACGGGTGCAACCTTTATAATCTTTCTATATGAGTTCATCCAACGCCATTTCATCAACCAATCCTACATCTCAAGCGACGTGCAAGCTGATCCCTTATCGTGATCCCTGGCAAATGGCTAAACCTCGCTTCTGGGATATTGATGATCAGCCGCTTCAGGAATTTATTGATACTGGTCAATTTATCTACCATGACCAACAGGTGACGCTCACTTATGCCACCCACCCTGATACTCCCTATTTCGTAGGCCACCTGCACGCCAGAAGTTTAAAGCCGAATTTTGCTTATCAAATAAAATTGCTGGGCAAACCCGTGTCTGGTGAGCGGGGATGGGGTGAATTTGGCGATGACATTAGTAATGAGCGACTGGGCAAGGCGGGCCGGTGGTGGGAAGATGTCGCGGCTCCGCCGGGGCCAAATCTAGATGATGCTTATTATGAAGTGAACTACCAAAATGCGGCACCGGGGCAAAAGCGCACCATCTATGGCTATCTCTATATGGGGGCCTTTGTCACAGACGAGCAGGGGAACGCTGATGTAGATTTCAGCAGCCGATACAGTTATCACATCTGCTGGCAAGACAAACAAACCAAAGGGCAGCGAGAGGTTGTGGCTGGCGACTATACCGTGCAAAGCACCACTGCACCCTATTATGGTTACGGGCATCCTGTAGAGCCACGCCAGGTGAAGCTGTGGTATGAGTATCAAGCGGGTCGCTCCCGTGAAGTTAAGCTGCCGCCTGGAACTTACAATTGTCGGTTCTTGATAACTGAAGAGACCTTTCATAATCTTATGGGTGGCATGGATGACCTCAATGGAGGCTTTTATCAGAGTGTGCTGACCAGTGAAGACTTTGATGCGGCGGGTCATCCTGATAACAACCCAGATAACGATGTTGTCTTTACCATTGGTGGTTGACATAACAATTTCAAAGAGAACATGAGCCAAGACGCCACTACACCAGTCGAAGATGTAGACCTGATTGAGCGATTTATAGCGGCATTTAACGCCATTGACCAACATCTTCAACGTATATTAGGCGAGGATGGGAAGTCTTCCTTTCGCAATCTGGTAGATGTTTACGCTCACCAGCACAAATGGTGGCGCGACGGCGAGCGTTTGCGAACCTATACTCAACTTCGCAATGTGCTTGTCCACGAGAAGACTGCGCCCTATACCTATGTCTGTGTGCCGACTGTAGCTACCGTTGCCGATTTGGAAGCCATTCGTGATCGCTTTATTCATCCGACTAAAGTTATTCCCATGTTTGCGCGCAATGTCGTTGTTATTGCCCCTCAAGATTCTCTCGACATTGCTCTATCTCTTATTAATGAGAACAACTACTCTCGGCTACCCGTTTATGATGGCGGGCATTTTGTCGGCCTTCTCACAGAGAATGGTATCACTCGCTGGTTAGCTCACCAGGTGAGTAGTGGCAGCCGCCCAACTGACTTTAAGATAGCCGTACGCGATGTGCTACCCAGGGAGCAACGACGCGCTAATGTTAGTTTTATTGGGCGCAGCATGGCTGTTGAGCAGGTAGCCTATCAATTCCACGAGAATACATTTTTAGAAGCCGTGCTTATTACTCAACGGGGTAAAGAAAATGAGCCACTGCTAGGCATTATCACGCGTGGTGATGTCGTAGGCCTTGGGTCGTGAGATAATCACGCCTGGCAACGCAGCAACTTAGGCGGATTATTACAGCGTAATAATTGATTAACCTGTATTACGCTGTTGCAGCTTGGCCTTTTTGCTGTTCATGGGCTAGGCGTTGCTGAAGTAGGCCCATCACAGCGGCTTCCTCTGGTTGCAGGTCGTGCAGGGTTTCCATTAGCTCCTGCTGTGTAATTTGCTGTAGTGTCTCGATCATTGAGCCATCCATGTAAGAATCAAGCACTGCTGGATGCACATAGCACTTGCGACAAACCGAAGGGGTGTTGCCTAAACGCTCGGATACGGTTTCAATGGCTTGCACGACGTTCTTTTTGGCCTGAGTCTCAGAGTCGAACTTTTCAAACTCTTGTAGCGCCAGGGAAGCCAGCACGGTTCCGGCCCAGGTGCGAAAATCTTTAGCCGTGAAATGTTCCCCGGTGATCTCATGCAGATAGTTATTGACATCGGCGGATTCAATCGAGTGAATCTCGCCTGCATCATCCACATATTGAAAGATTTCCTGTCCTGGTAAGTCTTGCAATCGCTCCAAGACGCGCGCCAGTCGGCGGTCGTTAAGGTCAATCGAGTGCCGCACGCCACTCTTGCCTTTGAACTGAAATTTGATGTGCGAGCCTTCGACATCCACATGGCGGTTACGCATGGTCGTCAGTCCATAAGAGCGATTGGCCTTGGTGTATTCTTCATTACCGACACGGATGAGGGTTTTCTCTAAGAGCTGCACTACCGTGGCTAAGACCTTTTCTTTGGTGAGTTTGGGTGAGGCTAAATCTTGTCGGGCGCGTTCACGAATTTTGGGTAAGGCCTGCCCGAAAGCCAGCATTCGCGTGTATTTGGTTTCATCACGCACTTCGCGCCAGCGTTCATGATAGCGATATTGCTTGCGCCCTTTTTCATCACGTCCGGTGGCTTGAATGTGGCCGCGTGGCGATGGGCAAATCCAGACATTTGTCCAGGCCGGAGGAATAGCCAAAGCTCTAATGCGCTTTAACTCTTCCGGGTCGTGAATCGTTTTGCCCTTCACATCCAGATAAGTAAAGCTCTTGCCCGCTTTCTTGCGCTGAATGCCAAGGCCGTCATCGGACACATAGCGCAGCCCGGCAGCTTTGGCCGATTCCACCGGGTCGGTCACGATTTCCGGCAACTCAATCGTTTTGGCCCTCGTCCGTTTTGGTTTGGCTTGAGTCGTGTTGGTCATGCCTTACCATCAGGCAAGTGCGATGCCATACCTGATGCCATGACTGGTGAGTAGATAGCTATACTTCTGATTAAGAAGCTCAAGTTGCTACCCTTTGCCCGGCGGTTGAAACCTCGTCTCTTGGCCTGTGGCCGACCGTCCCCCTCCGGGGACGGCACAAACATGATTGCACTTGCCGTCCGCGCAGGCGGACGGTCGGCTGAAAGCCCTGAGCCGTGAATTCATTCGCCGGGCAAAGGGTAGCAACTTGAGTTAAGAAAATAGGTAGAAAAATTTTGGTTGAAGATCATGGACGAAAAACGTTTAGTCAAAACGAGCAAGTATCTGAGTAAGCACTTGCGCCATAGCCCGGAAGCTTTGGGCTTGCAATTAGCGCCCGGTGGCTGGGTTGAGGTGGATACTTTGCTGCGTGCTTGTGCGGCGCATGGTTTTACAATTAGCCGTGCAGAATTGGAGGAAGTGGTTGTCAAAAATGATAAGCAACGCTTCTCCTTCGATGAGACAGGCACGCGCATACGCGCCAACCAAGGGCACAGTACAGAAGTGGATTTGCAATTAGAGCCAATGGGGCCACCGCCTGTGCTGTATCATGGCACAGCAGCCCATACTGCGGCAGCGATTCAGCGCGATGGATTAATGAAGATGCGACGCCATCATGTGCATCTATCCCCCGATGTTGAAACCGCCCGTAAAGTAGGAGCGCGGCACGGTAAACCTTTTATCTTCACGGTGGATGCCGCCGCTATGCGCTCTGCCGGATTTACTTTCTACCGTTCTGAAAACGGCGTGTGGCTGGTGGATGAAGTGCCACCTGAATATCTAAAGTCGCAATTTTAAGAGTCTCATGGAGGCCCGCCCCTAAAGGAGCGGACTGAGACAGCACAAGCCCCGTGAACGAGGCTCCCATGCGGCATACGGCGCATTACATAGCCCTCTTTAGGGGCTTACAGTTTCAGCCCGCTCCTTCAGGGGCGGGATTCCTTGAGACTCTTAATAAGTAGGACTTACGCATAGAGTAAAGAGCAATCTGTCATTCCGAGCGGAACGCAGTGGAGTCGAGGAATCTTTGAACTGGGATGCTGACTAATGTCCATAAGATTCCTCGACTGCGCTTCACTGCGCTAACGCTACGTTACGCTGCGCTCGGAATGACACGCTCTTTTTATGCTGTGTAAGTCCTAATAACATTAAACAATGTAGTTCTCCGCGGTTAAAAATCCGCGTCGTCCCTAATCCTTATGCTTAAAGAATCTCCTGCTACAAGTCGTCAATTTAGAACGGTGCATCTTGATTGCGACCTGGTAGTCATCGGTGGCGGTATGGCGGGGACGTGCTGCGCCATTACTGCGACGCGGGCTGGACTGCGTGTTACTCTTATCCAGGATCGGCCTGTGCTGGGTGGCAATGCTTCGAGTGAAGTGCGGTTATGGGTGCTGGGCGCGACTGCTCACATGAGCAATAACAATCGGTGGGCGCGTGAAGGCGGCGTGATTGATGAACTGCTCGTGGAGAATACATTCCGCAACCGCGAAGGCAATCCGCTCTTGTTCGATACCATTTTATTAGAGAAGGTGATTAGCGAGCCAAACCTTACCCTTTTATTGAACACGGCGGTTATCGAAGCGAGTAAAGCTGATCCTGACACCATCCAAGCGGTGCGGGCCTTTTGTAGCCAGAACTCGACCCTCTATGAAGTCCACGCACCCCTCTTTTGCGATGCCTCTGGCGATGGAGTGCTGGGCTTTCTGGCCGGGGCTGCGTTTCGCATGGGAGCTGAGGCGCATGATGAGTTTGGAGAGAAGTTCGCGCCCTCGGCTGAATATGGCGAGTTGTTAGGGCATTCGATTTATTTTTACAGCAAAGATACTGGCCAACCCGTGAAGTTCGTGCCGCCTATCTATGCTTTAGATGATATTCATAAGATTCCCCGCTATCGCAGCTTTAATGCGAAAGAATTCGGTTGTCGTTTATGGTGGATTGAATATGGTGGTCGCCTGGATACCGTGCATGAAACTGAGACCATTAAATGGGAATTGTGGAAGGTCGTTTATGGCGTGTGGAACCACATTAAAAACTCCGGTGAGTTCCCCGAAGCTGAGACGCTGACCCTGGAGTGGGTGGGGCAGATACCAGGCAAGCGCGAAAGCCGCCGCTTCGAGGGTGATTACATGCTGCGCCAGCAAGACCTGGTGGAGCAGCGCCGCTTTTATGATGCCGTGGCTTTTGGCGGTTGGTCTATAGACCTGCACCCGGCGGATGGCATCTTCAGCGAAAAGCCCGGCTGCAACCAGTGGCACGCGCGGGGCATATTCGGTATTCCTTATCGCTGCCTCTACAGTCGCAATATTCGCAACCTATTTTTAGCCGGGCGCATTATCAGTGCCTCGCATGTGGCCTTTGGCTCAACGCGGGTGATGGCGACCTGTGCCCATGCTGCACAGGCGGTAGGCATGGCGGCTGCCATCTGCAAGCGCGAAAAACTGCTGCCCGCGCAACTGGCGGATGCCGACCGCGTGCGCCTGTTACAACGGCACCTTATGCGCAACGGGCAGCATATTCCGGGGTTTCACTTAGACGACTCTCAAGACCTGGCACGGCAAGCCAAAATTACCGCTTCCAGCCAGTTGCGTCTAATGACTCTGGCACCCGATGGCCCCTTGCTGTCACTTAAATCTTCCTGGGCACAGATGCTGCCGCTTGCTGTCGGGGCGGTGCCCCAGGCAACGTTTATAGTGGATGTGAGTGCGCCCACTACCTTACAACTGGAACTACGTACGAGTGATCGGCCCGATAACTATACGCCGGATGTGCTGCTGGCTAAACAGAGCGTGGAGTTGCAGGCCAGTCAGAATCAAACAGTCAGGGCCGCTTTCGCAGTGCGCCTTGACCAGCCGCGCTATGGGTTCTTTTGCTTGATGAAAAACGAGCAAGTTAGTGTCCGTTGTAGCGAGCAGCGACTTACAGGAGTTCTATCAGTAGCACAACGGCATACGCAAAAGCCCGCAGCAGACATTGGAGTGGAAACTTTCGAGTTCTGGTGCCCGCAGCGCCGCCCCAATGGACATAACTTTGCCTTTACTTTAGAGCCGCCACTGGAAGTATTCGCTCCTGCAAATGTGACCAATGGCTTACAACGGCCCACCAGTGGCCCCAATGCCTGGGTTGCTGATTGGTCGGACGCGCAGCCATCGTTCACCCTGCAATGGGACACGCCACAAAGCATTGCACGCCTTGAGCTTTGCTTCGATACCGATTATGACCACCCGATGGAATCGGTATTGATGGGTCATCCCGAAGCAGTGATGCCATTCTGTGTCCAACGCTATCAGGTGTTAGATGACGCGGGGCGTATCGTGGCACAACGGGAGAATAATCACCAACCCCGCAACACCATAATATTTGATACGCCCGTCACGACAAGCCAAATTGTGTTACAGTTACGGCAGAGCTACACCCATGTGCCTGCGGCTTTAATGGAAGTGCGCTGCTATCGTGAATAAGAGGAAGCTACAGGCCTGTAGCTTTTGAGAAGTACTAACACAAAGACGCACAAGTCTTATATAAAGCAGCGATTAGCCCGCTGGCTGCTGCTGGCAGGATCGTGTTGATTCTACTGAGCTTGAACTGACTCAAGAGTTTATCGCCGATATGTTAAGTATCCGTCGCTCTGGTGTCACGGTAGTGGCAGGCACGCTGCGTGACATGAACATTATCGAGTATCGGCGTGGCTATATCACCATTCTCGATCAGCAAAAATTAGAAGACGCCGCTTGCGAATGCTACGCCGAGATTACACGGCGCAGTAAACCTCTTTTGGCCAAAGATGTGTAATATCTAAGCTGAGCCTATTGGCTCAACTTGTCGTCGTTAAGCATAAAACTCGTCGTCACAGACAGGTCGTATATGGACAGGCAAGCAATGCAAGAGAAAACTGAAATGATAGCGTATGAGATTGCGGCCATGACCGAAGAAATTGGCGCTTTAGCCGAAGATATTGCGGCTTTAGTGGCCCAACGCGAGACTCTAATCGAACGGCAGAAATCACTCGCTAAAACCTTGCTGCAATTACAAACCGACGCCCATTAACACAGGCAACTCCACCTGTTGCTGTTTTCCTTCTGCTCTACCTCTTAATGCCCCGGCACTGGCTTTTGCCGCCTACTTCAGCAGCAGAATCTATTTCCATCTGTATTGTCACACTTTCCACGCTCCCCGCGTTTAAATGCTTTTGCGGACTTATGTACGGTATCGCACAGAGCAGCTCCCCATTTTCTGTTACAACTTAGCTAAAGAAGTTCACTGAGTGCAGGAATGGGGGAGTTCACTGCCAATATTGTAAAGGAGGGGCATCATGCCGGATTGGTTCAAGGAATGGGAGTTTGCAATGGACGCTAAGTATTTTCCTGTGGGCGCGCCCATGCCCGCCGCGCCCATGCCCGCCGCGCCCATGCCCGCCGCGCCCATGCCCGCCGCGCCCATGCCCGCCGCGCCCATGCCATCTAATTTAAAAGATGAAAAAGATGAAGAAGCTGACGATATGATCACCTATGAAATAGAAGCCTTAGACGAAGAGATTGAGGCAATGGCGGAGGATATTAAAGCATTGGTTAACAGACGCCAGCAACTGATAGAGAGACGCCAAAGCTTGAGCGAGCGGCGGCAGCACTTGCCCGATGGACGCCCACATCCCATTGATAGACGGAATGGCGATGACGACAGGCGTAATCAGCCCGATAGTAACCCATAACGGCTGTGATGTTAGTTGTGTTAAGGGGTAAGAGGGTGGTATTGGCTGCTGTCCTTTGACCCCAAAAAATAAAATAAGCTGTAGGAGCGGGGCTGGCTTCCCTCTTCCAATCCACCTCCCTGTCCCGGCACTATTGGAAGAGGGAAGCCAGCCCCGCTCCTAAAACACCTCCCCTTATTAGCCCCGGCCTTTCCCGCGCCGTTTAGGGCCGGGTCAAGCGCGTGTGCTATGCCCAGAGCCACCCCCTCCTAATCCCTTCCTAACCTCCTCCTCAACAACATGGCCTGACGGAGAATCAATCCAAGTTGGTATCCCATTGGCTCCAAACTCCATCTGTAACATATCAGGCAATCTGTTCTCTGGTCAAAATTGTAAAGAGATATGAACTGAGGCCGAAAATTTTCGTTATGGAAATGAGGGTGCAGGGGAGCCATGGCGGATTCTACTAAGCAACAGGTGCATGTGTTCTACACGGGCCGCGTCCAGGGCGTTGGGTTCCGCTATCTGGCGTGCCAGACCGCCCAGCAATGGCAGATGCAAGGTTGGGTGAGAAATCTCACGGATGGCCGCGTGGAATTGGTGGCAATAGGCGAGGCCACAGCTTTAAGAGAATTTCTTGATGCGCTGCGGCATGGCCCCCTGGAGCGTTGCATCTTAGATGCTCAAGTCGAATGGGGCAGCCCCATGCGAATGTATGAAGATTTCCACATCCGCCCCACTGGGACATTGTGATCCTTCAAGGCTCTGATGGGACGCAACGCAGAGCGACGCTAATTACATGCGCTATTTGAACGCTATTCTTTAATAGCGTTCGTTTGTGTTGCGCAGCATAGCGTAACGTAGTTTTGCGTCCCATTACGCTTTAAGCCTCATGCAACTTTCTGACGATTACCCCGTCAGTTCTCTAAACAACTCATTTAAAGGGAATAAGGAAATTCATGTTCAACCAAAGCAGTCGCTTTTCTATCATGGCTGTAGTCACAGGTCTGATGCTGGGGGCAACCATAACAGGCTCGCATCCCATCTATGCTCAGGCGGGGCGTAATCAAGTATCAACCCAACAGCAAGACCGCATGATTGCCATGTGGGATCGGGCATTGCATCTGAGTGCCGAGCAGAAGGCAAAGATTCGGCCCATTCTGACCACGGCTACGGTGAATGCCAGGCTCATTTACAGCAACCGCAAACTCTCGCCAGAAGCGGCCCAGGCGCAGATGCAAGATGCCTGGAAAACCGCGCAAGCGCAGGTGCGCACCATTTTAACTCCAGCCCAGCGTAAGAAACTGGATCAGCTTCAACAGCAGGCAGTGCAAAATGAGGCACGGCATCGGCAAAGCCAGGAACGGTTCAATCAGGAATTGAAGTTAACTCCACAGCAGCAAAGCCAGATTCACGCCATTACCCGCCAGGCATCCGTTCAAGCCCGTGACCTGGCTAACAATAAATCCTTATCCGAGCCACAGAAACAAGCGAAGTACTTAAATCTCCGCAGCACCACCGATGCTCGCATCCAGAAAATCCTGACCCCAGCCCAACGCCAGAAATTAGCCGCCATGAAAGCCGACACAATTCCACGAAAAACGCGTTAATAGCTAGAGGCAATTAAAATTGCCAGTCTATTTATGCAGGAGGAGCAAAGATGAGACGACCTGATGGAGTGACTGGTGGTTCATACGCGATTGTCGGCTTAGGGGTCATCCTAACTTTGGTGCAACCCGTCCACGCCGCGACGCGACGGGGAGGAGTCTATGGGGTGCCGACTTTTAGCGCCCGCAGCTTCTGGAGCTTGAGAAATAGCCAGAATTTGCTGCGCCAGCAAGCCAATCGAAAGCGTTCTAATCGTGGTGGCAAAGCAGGGCAAAATCAAGGGCCAAGCGAAGCTGAACTGGCCCGCGAGTGGGAAGCCTCTATGTTAGGCGAATTAGATGGAGCCGTTACCCTGACCGCAGATCAAAAGACCTCCATCCAACCACTGCTGCAAGATGAGGCAAAGCAAATCCTGGCGTTGGGCAATAATCGCAACTACACCGGGCAAGCCAAACAGGATCGCTTACAAGAAATTCAGCAAGCCTCTTGGACCAAAATAGATAAGCTGCTGACGCCCGACCAACAGCAAAGGCTGGATGAAAAGCAAAGCGATGCGCTGCTCGACCAACTCAGCCAGCAACTTACCCTCACCGCCGATCAAAAGGCGAAGATTAAGCCCTTAATGGCCGATGAAGCCCGCCAGGTGGCCGCTCTGGAAAAAGATGCCACGTTGACCAAAGAGGACAGAAAATCGAAATCAGAAGCAATAGATGATACGACCTGGGCGCAAATTGAGCCAATTCTGACTACCGAGCAGCAGCAGAAGTTAGACCAGATACGTCTGGATCAGATGTTGGCCAATTTAACGAAATCCCTGAGCCTGACCGAAGATCAAAAAACAAAAATAAAAACATCGCTGGATGATACGCTGCCCAAAATCAGAGAAATTCGGGAAAATAAAACTTTAACCCCGGAAGTGAAAGAAGACAAACTGCAAGGTGTGCGCGAGGCGATGTGGCAGCAAGTTTATGCCGTTCTCACGTCGGATCAACAGAAGAAATTGGAAGAACTCCGTTATAATCCGCAACCTCAAGCCAAGCTCAAAAGTCAGTCCGGTTTGACGGTTCACGCCAATCGTAGGCGGCGGTAGAACGTTTTGTGTTGCGCAGCCTCTAAAACTAAAACCTCATACTGCCTGGTTCGTGAGGTTTCCCCAGGATTATTGTGGAATGGTATTTAGTGCTCAATTTATAAGAAACCGTAGGGCAAGTTCCTCCCCTTTAACAAGGGGGAGGTTAGGAGGGGGTCTGTGGAGAGCCGCCGTCCTCATACAACAGACCCCACCCGACCTACCCTTAGTAAGGGGAGGAGTCAAGCCCCCACTTTTCTCGCAACCTGAAAGACTTTTCAGACTCCTGCTTAGGCTCTTGATACCCTTACTCCTCCTCGCATCAGGAGTTAGCGCCCATGCTGAAACCTTAGTAGTCAAGGACATCAATGGGGCCAGCCATAATTTATTGAGCCAGAAGGCGAAGGCGACGGTCTTGATTTTTATTGCGCATGACTGTCCAATTTCCAACGGTTATGCCCCTGAAATCAACCGTCTGTGCGCGGCTTACGCACCCCAGCAAGTCACGTTTTATGTGGTCTATGCAGAGCCGGATTTGACCTTGGCGCAGGCTAAAACCCACGCCAAGGACTATGGTTATAAATGCGCGGCTTTATTGGATACAGGTCTGCGGCTGGCTAAAAGAACGCAAGTCGAGGTGACGCCAGAAGTGGCGGTGCTATCGCCGCAGGGCAAGGTGTGGTATCGTGGGCGTATTGATAATCGCTATGCTGGCTATGGCAAAATGCGACTGCAACCGACCCAACGTGACCTGCAAGCTGCGCTAGAGGCTGTCGTAAAAGGTAAACTCATTGCGCATCCCATCACCAAAGCCATTGGATGCTTTATTCCCACCAGCCATTAAAAGAGTTATCAGGGGTTTTATCATGCCGTCGTCTATCAAATTATCAGGTTATTCAAAAAGTGCTGGAGTTCTCGCTCTTGCTGCCATGATGAGTTATGCAGCGTTAGCGAGCGGCGCAGGCGTCGGTAAGGCGCTGGTGAATGGAAGTGCCGGGCAGGGTAGTGTGTCTGCTCAAAGTGGGGCGACGGGTGCTGTTGCTGCTTCTCTTAATAGTAGCTCCGATGCCGCCTATGTGCCGTTACCCAAAGGCACGCTGACATTTAATAAGGATATTGCCCCGATTGTCTATGATAATTGCGCATCGTGCCATCATCCCGGCGAAGTCGCTCCTTTCTCGCTGCTGAGTTATGCGGATGTGAAAAAGCGGGCGAAGCAAATCGGATTGGTGACGCAAGACCGCACCATGCCACCCTGGAAAGCAGATGCCGGGCACGAGCAGTTCCTGGATGCGCGTCGCCTCACTAATCAGCAGATCGGCATGATTAAACAATGGGCCGAGGAAGGGGGCGCGGAAGGTAAGCCTGCTGACCTACCGAAGCCGCCTCAATTCACTTCGACCTGGAAGTTAGGGCAGCCCGATGTTATTTTGCAGCCAACAGAAGCCTATTCCCTGGCGGCGGATGGCGCTGATGTTTACCGTTGCTTTGTCATTCCTACCAACTACACGGAAGACCGTTGGGTTTCCGCCTTTGAAGTGCATCCCGACAATCGCAAAGTTGTTCACCACGTTATTGCCTATCTGGATACCAGCGGCAAAGCCCGCCAGTTAGATGCCGCAGACCCCGGCCCTGGCTACACCTCTTCTGGTGGCGGAGTTGGGTTCAATCCTTCCGAGGGTGCGCTGGGCGGCTGGGCACCGGGTAACGAGCCGCGCCATACTCCCGACGGCGTGGGCATTTTGCTGCCCAAGGGTGCCGATATTGTCCTCCAGGTGCATTATCACAAGAGCGGCAAGCCCGAAACCGACCTGACCAAAATTGCCCTTGACTTTTGCAAAGCGCCGGTAGATAAACGCCTGCGCATTATGCCCATCATCCACTGGCCCTTGCGCATTCCGGCGGGGGACGCTAATTATCAAGTGCATTCGGACATCACGACGCCCGCTGATGTAACACTTCATGCTGTCATGCCGCACATGCACTTGATAGGTAAAGAAATGACCGTCAATGCGACCCTGCCCGATGGCACCGTGAAAAAACTGGTGCGTGTGCCCGACTGGGACTTCAACTGGCAGACCACCTACGCGTTTAAAGACCCGGTCAAGCTACCCGCTGGCTCAAGATTGGATATGTCGGCGCGTTACGATAACTCGGCCCAGAACCCAACGAACCCCAGCAATCCACCGCGCCCCGTTAATTGGGGCGAGCAGACGACCGATGAAATGTGCATCGCCTTCGCTTTTTATACCGTGGATTCCGAGCAGTTAACCAAAGGTATAGAAGCCAAGGGTTTCCCCAACGGCTTTGGCGCGGGCGGTAGTGGCCTACAACGCCAGGCGTTGCTGCCCTTAATGAAGATATTCGATAAAAATGGTGACGGTAAACTCGACGACCAAGAGCGGGCTGAAGCCGCCAAATACATCCGCGAGCGCATGACGGTCAAGGCTGCTGCTGCTGAGGGTGCGACGAAGTAGTGTTGGATAATGGCGTTCATGCTCTCGCGTCTTTTTGATGATAGAGAGATGAGCAAAATGCTTGACTTGAGGGCTAGAATCACAGTTAATCCAAACCAGTGCGGAGGGCGTCCGTGTATTCGGGGGATGCGTATTCGTGTGGTGGATGTGTTGGACTTATTTGCGGCAAGTTTAAGTGCAGAGCAAATTTTAGAAGAAATGCCCGACTTGGAAAAGCAAGACTTGCAGGCGGCTCTTCAATACGCCGCTCGTAAGCTTGATTATCCAGTATTAGCTGCATGATTATTCTGATTGACGAGACCCGTTCTCTCTTGGGACAATAAGACACAAATTCTTGGCGACTTTATTCTTTTCCTCTAACATGTACGACGCTGTGGCTGAGGTGTGACAATCATGCAGTCTCCGCTTAGAGTGTGTCTGAGTCTACTGGCACTTTTCCTCTGTAGTGTCGGAGGCATGTGTGCAACCTACTACACAACATTGTTGCTATTTCGCTTTACAGACCCAAAGACAGCCGCGCAAGGGCTGCCCTTTTTGTATGTAACTGCTTTCGGCGGCTTAATGCTGGGCTTTTTAACGGCTGCCATTTTTGTCTTTCGCACTGCGCGGTTGGCCTTGTTTGCAGGTGGCATACTAACGAGTCTATTTCTATTAGGCTTCTTTTTTGAAGGTTGCAGTGACTCCCGTTGGACGTTTGCTTTTGATAGAAATGCTCCTCTTATCGCTTGGTCTCTCTCCCTCCTATTGTATGGGGGTTTCTTTGCCAGGATAGGATTTAGGCGGCAAATGAGAAATGACGAGAATAACACCGTTATTAAGCATACTAAGAACTCAGGCAGCAACTTAGATCGAGTATGAACACTCTCCAGAAAGTTAGCCTTGCCATTGGGCTATTGGTGTTCTTGTTAGGAAGTATTCAGGCTAAGGTAAACGCTACTGTTGTCTGGGAGCCTAAATCGCTACGTGTTTTTGCGGCACACACTGGGCACTTCTATCGCTATGCCCCTGCCACAATTGCTAATGGCTCAACGGAGCAATGCTGGACGTGCCAGAACGCGACTGAAGGTTTCATTAAGGATAGCGTTTATTTAACCGAGCGCCACCAGGGTCGCATTGAAGTCAATCAGCCAGCTATTACTGCGGGGGCACCGGGCGCGTGGGACAGCTATCATGTCTGCGACCCTTCGGTCATTGGTGGACGTTTTCGCTTTGCGCAACACCTTTATCACTACGCGCTTTTCTATACCGGCAACGATGTCAATGCCAGTCGGCATAATCAGATTGGTGTCGCCTTCGCTAATCATCGGCAAGGGCCGTGGCTTAAATGTCCCATTCCTCTAGTATTCCATGCCGATGATGGCACCTGGGGCGTCGGTCAACCTTCTGCTGTCCGTTGGGATAAGGCGGGCGGCGTTCTGCTATTTTATACTGCTGGTGACGGGGCTGGAACGCGGCTCTTCTGTCGGCACATTCGCTTGTGGGATACCTCTTCACCCAATGCTGCTCTGCCCCATTTTGAGAGTACCCCTGACGTGCAACTCACCAATACAGGACTAACTGGTGCCAATGGGCAGCCTGATTATCTTAATAATGTGGATGTGGCGTATGCGCCAAAACAAAGACGCTTTTATGCGGTGCGAGAGCAGCATCCATATCCCAAAGATTATCCGCACTACATCGGCGTCAGCTTACAGTTAGTCAGCATAGCGGCAGATAACGTCTGGCACGGCGGGGGTGCCTGGCGCGTGGAAGGAGAAATTGGCCCGACCCTGACAGGTCTGCCCCGCAACCATAACGCGGGGCTATTGCGAACTCTGGCGGGCACGCTACCCGACCCGCATCATATCGGCGTCATCTTCACTGGTAGTTGCGCTGGCCCCGATTGTAAAGTCGCGGAGTGGAGCTATGACTTGTGGCAGATTGAAGGCAGGTTAAAGCCTTAAGCTACTGATAAGTGTGCCCTGTCATGCTGAGCAAAGCGAAGCATCTACTCTGCGGAGCTATAGGGTAATGGGTTGAACTACGGTTCTCAGAACACTCCCACCAGATGCTTCGCTCCGCTCAGCATGACAAACTCTTAGAACTCCTAACAAAAAGAGGCATAGAGCTTGCGCCTACGCCATAGCAAAGGAGTTCCTATGGCCAAGCCTATCTTAGATGATAACTTATGGCAACTCATCGA